>CAAAAM010000001.1_pt1 | contig 18125 bp, 14 predicted proteins | sample 2275911 | NCBI WGS metagenome assembly CAAAAM01 (sample SAMEA98138668, study PRJEB22522) | marine metagenome | biome: marine biome; feature: marine water body; material: sea ice | place: Arctic Ocean | collected 42258 | depth 0.7 m
GTTGCATTATCGGCAATAGTTACGGCACCTCCGGCATTAATATTGCCGACGACGCCTGCTGCTTCGCCAATGCTCGTGTAGGTTCCACTTTGAACATCGCCCCCAAGCACAGCGCTATCGCCCACGCTTACGTAAGTTCCACTTTTAATATTGCCGGCGACGCCTGCAGCTGCCCCGATACTTACGAAGGTTCCCGTTTCAAGCGTGGCAACCACTTGTGAACTTGCGCCTATTGTTATTGTGCCAAAATCTTGGAAATTACCTGCAGATTTAGCCGCATCACCGGTTGTTACATACGAACCGGCATAAATTGACTGATTATTTAGTTCAACATCAAGTAAAGGTGCTGCTTGTACGTTAGTTAAGACAGTCAGCATTGTAGTAACGAGTAGTTTTTTTATTCCTTTCATACTAATGCACTATTTTGATTAAGTTGTAATGCTTTGAACTTAATATCATATATAAAAGGTTCTTAAATCTGTACCTGCCATATCTAGAAATCTGTATCCACATGAGAAACAGTCACTTGATTTAAGCAGATTACATGCCAATGACATTAAATTCAAATTAAAATAGTGCAACCAATTGAATTATATAGGATATATAGCCTGCTCTCATTATTTCCTATAACTTCTTCGCCAATGCCCAATGGGTCGAATGTAAAGTATTTTTACAATGATAGATTGTAAGTGTAAATTTTTTTGACCCTTTATAAAGGTAAGATGTCAGTTTAAATCCTACTGACGTATGGTGTGGTATTTATATTGAATTGATCTTATGAATAACTTGATTTATTGGGCCCTGATTAGTCATAACTTAAGCCTATTGTTGCCATTATCGGCAGTGCCAGGTTCTGTCTAGAGGTATCTTGCGCCAGTTAGTGAATGTCTTCAGCGCTTAGGCACAGAATGGTATGAACCATTATTTGTAACGTATGAGTCGATAGAGATAGCGCTGTAACAAAAATAATAGCCATCGATGTTGCCATGGGCTTGTTTTAAATGTCTCCAAAAACAGGGTAGCAAGCTTTTAAGAAAGCGTGGTATGAGTATGCTGTGGGTTTAATCTTAAGTGTGAAAAATACAATCGGATTAGAAATTGCTTTTGCCGCGGCGATTCATCTCAGGCAAACTATCTCTTTCCGTTCACTGCGTTGCGCTCTCGATCTGTTAACAGGATGGTTGTGCAGGCAATCGTGACATTCGATTGCACCATCGAAAACAGTGGGGTCTGTGATTTGAGTGAATCAGCGCCAGTTGTGACAACAAATATAGCCATACTGGTTGAACCAGTGAGTTCTTATTATCGAACTTGAGCTAGCGTTGACATGGCAGAAAATGACAACACCATTATCGCCGCACTAGTCAGTCGCTTCGTTGGGGCTGACATTAGCACATGATATTGCCACCGGATTAAGTGACGGGCATTTTTTAGACATACGCCGTGCTTTTAATAAGTTTGCCTACCGAGTTCACTGGCAGAAAGACGCCATTGCTATTTTGGACATTATAGCAACCCATTAATGTGCGCTGAAAGATCATCAGAACGAGCGTCGCCTCATACATCAAGTTATGCCATTAGGTGGATGTTTAGGTTTCGCCACATAGTTGTAGAGTAAATTTTTAATGTCATTAGATGCTAAAACAGGTCCTCAGGTAGAAGTCAGTCGCTCCACTGCAGTCATTGCTTTTGTACTCGGCGCACTGTTCTTTGGTTACGCTTTTATCCAGCGTGTATCACCCAGTGTAATGACGGCGGAGCTAATGCGAGAATTTTCAGTCGGTGCAACGGCACTAGGTTCATTATCAGCATTCTACTTTTATACCTACGCATCGATTCAATTGCCGGTCGGTATGCTCACTGATCGGTTTGGCCCCAGAAAATTAATGAGCGCCGCAGCTGGACTATGCGCCTTTGCCTCTATCGGGTTTGCGCTGAGCGACTCCATTGTGACCGCTTCAATTGGCAGAGCATTAATTGGTGGTACGGTTGCCTTTGCATTTGTTGGCACCTTATCTATTGCGGGTTATTTTTTTAAATCCTCTCGTTACACCTTGTTAGCAGGCTTGTTGCAATCTGTCGGTATGTGCGGTGCTATATTTGGTCAAGCGCCGTTACGACACTTGGTCGAATCACTCGGCTGGCGAGGTACAATGACTGCATTGGCTGGCGTTGCAGTGTTGCTTTCAATTTTATTATTTGTGTTGGTACCACGTCGCTCAGCTGAGCAATTGACTGCGACTAATCAAGCTGGTTCAAGTCAAACGAACGCCACTAAGAAGAAGTTACTAGATGGTCTGAAGTCGGTTTCAAGCAATTCACAAACTTGGATCTGCGCCATTATCGGGTTTGGTTTAGCAGCCACCATGCTTGGGTTTGGTGCACTCTGGTCTGTGCCTTGGCTAACCACTGTTCATGGTTATTCAACGGTTCAAGCGGGTGGCATTGCATCGATGATCTTTGTCGGGTGGGCCGTGTTTTCTCCTCTTGTGGGTTGGTTGTCGGATAAGATAGGGCGCCGTAATCCTGTGATGATGCTAGGTTCTTTATTGTGTTTTGTGTCATTCGCGACGCTTATATTTTATACCCCAAGCGCCACTAGCATGATTATGGGTTTGATTTTTCTGACCGGCGCAGGTGGTTGTACAATGACCGCTGGTTTTAGTTCGGTCCGTGAACTCAATCGCCCAGAATTCAGCAGCACTGCCCTTGGTTTAATGAACATGTTTATCGTTGGTGCAGGGGCGGTAGTGCAGCCGTTGATCGGCTGGTTGTTAGACAAAAATTGGGACGGTAGCCTGATGGAAGGCGCCAGAGTCTATTCTGATCAAGCCTTTACCTCCGCACTTACTAGCTTGTTAGTAGTGACATCGCTTGCATTTATCGGCACCTTGTTTTTAAAAGAAACCTACGGCAAACAGCAAGTCAATTAAGGGTGATAGGCATCGTTTTATTGGGCAATGCAACCAGCTCTGCGGTATTTTCACTCAGATTTCGCATGGTATCGATTGTTTCAATGCCCAATCAGACCATTAATATGAGCCGCAACACTGCGGCCGAGTGAGCTTAAATCATAACCACCTTCGAGCACAGATACGATCCGACCCTTACTGTGTTGTTTTGCGACCGCACCGAGTTGTTCGCTAACCCAGCGGTAGTCATTATCGTAAAGGCGGACATGTGACATATCATCTTCGGCATGGGCATCAAATCCAGCGGAGATAAATACTATTTCAGGCTTAAACGCATTTAATGCGGGCAGCCATCGATCGGTTACCGCCTGACGAAACTCATTGCTGCTGGCGGTAGCGTCGAGTGGTGTATTAATAATATTGGGTGACGTCGTTTCTGTACCAGAGAATGGATAAAACGGGTGTTGGAAGCTTGAGCAAAATAGGACACTCGGCTCATTGGTAAATATATCTTCAGTGCCATTGCCATGGTGAACATCAAAATCGACAATCGCAACTCGATCCAATTCATAATGGTGTCGTGCATAGGCAGCTGCGATTGCAATGTTGTTAAAAATACAAAAGCCCATTGCGCGGTTTCTTTCAGCGTGATGTCCGGGCGGACGAGTGGCGCAAAATGCAACTTTCAGTTCGTCTTTCATCACCAGGTCAACGCCCTGAACCGCAGCGCCTGCTGCATGCAAGGCTGCCGATAAACTGTGAGAGTTCATAACCGTATCATCGCCGACCTGAAAATAGCCTTCACTTGGCGCATTGTCGAAAATTTGTTTGATGTAAGCAGGGTCATGTACCAAACTGAGTTGTTCGCGGCCAATCGGAATGGCATCGTATTGTCGAGTGACAAAATCAAGCCCCGAGCTAATCAACTGGTTTTGAATAGCGCGAAGACGATCGGGTGACTCGGGATGATGCGCGCCCATGTCGTGGCCCCGACAAGACGAGTGGCTAATAATTCCAACTGACATAGTGGTTGCTCCGTTACTTTAGGTGGTTTCTGATAGCAAAAGTTCGAGGTGCACTTCCTGAAAGCTGTCACTCGTTTTGCGTTCGAATCCGTTGTGCTTAAATACGGCGATCATTGGTTGATTATCACTTCGCACAAGGGCAACAATTTTATCTAGCTCGCGGATCCGTGCTATTCGAATCATTTCTAAAAGTAGGGTTTTTGCCATGCCCAAACCGCGCTTGCTTTCCTTAATGACAAAGGCAACTTCGCAGCTATTGTCGGCAGGGATGAAGTAATAGCGCCCAACGGCCTGAATTGTTTCTCCATCATGGTCTTGTTCGGTAAAACACAGTGCGAGATCTTTATGTTGATCAACACTGACAAGGCTGCAGGACTTCTCTCGACTCATTTGAGTAATGTGATAATTGTAACGTAGCAGCAAGGTCTCTTTATTATGCGAATAAAAAAACTCCTGTAGCTTACGTTCATCGGCGGGGCGTAATGGTCTGAGTATATATTCAACATTACCAAAGGTATGTATTTTCATTTCAACCGCACCGAGTTCGGGTACTGAGGTTGGTTTATGTCCCTGGTATTCGGGCACCCAATAATGTTTTCTTACATCGTTTAATAATTGTGATCTAAATTTTGGGTGCGCGACTCGAATGAGCTCAAGCGCGCGTTCACGGATAGTTTTACCACGCAGGTTGGCAATGCCGTATTCGGTGACAACGTAGTGAACATGTCCTCTTGATGTCACAACACCCGCACCTTCGGTAAGATGCGCGACAATCTTCGAAATGCTGCCATCGCTAGTGGTCGATTGCAGTGCAATAATCGGTTTGCCACCACGGCTTAGTGAGGCACCTCGAATAAAATCAACCTGACCCCCAATACCACTAAAAAATTGATAGCCTATCGAGTCAGCAACTACCTGTCCCGACAGGTCTACTTCAATCGCGCTGTTAATCGATATCATATTATCATTGCGGGCGATATTGACGGGTGAGTTAACCACTTGTGAAGGGTGGAACTCGACGTGAGGGTTTCCATCAACAAAGTCGTATAAGTGTTTTGATCCCATGCAAAACGACGTCACCGTCTTACCGGGGTAATAGGTTTTATGGCGGTTATTAATCACACCCGTTGTCATTAAATCAATAATGCCATCGGATATCATCTCGCTGTGAATACCCAGATCCTTATGGTTACAAAGATAACGCAAGACGGCATCGGGGATTTTTCCAATGCCCAGCTGTAAGGTGGAGCCATCGTCGACCAACAAAGAAACATACTGACCGATTTGTTCTGTCACTTTGTCATATTGAGTCGGTGGTAACTCAGGTAATGCCTGCGCTTGTTTCATCCAGGCAGTAATTTGATTGACGTGAATAAAAGACTGGCCATTGGTTCGTGGCATTTTTGTATTGACTTGCGCTACAACGTATTTGGCATGCTTTACTGCCGCCAACACGACATCAACACTAACGCCCAACGAACAGTAACCGTATTCATCCGGAGGACTCACCATTACCAAAGCCGCATCGAGTGGTAAAACATTATCCTCAAATAAACTGGGTATTTCAGACAGAAAACAGGGCGTGTAATCAGCGCGTCCTTCGGCAATGGCTTCGCGCACATTTTTGCCACCGATGAAGAGGGCATTCACCTTGAACAATTCTTTATGATCCGGCTTAGCCCAGATATTATCCGATAACGTTAAGATATGAACGACTTCAATATCACGCAGTTTGTGCTCGCTATCAATGAGGTCTTGAACGAGTGCATTTGGAACTGCAGCATTTGAACCAATGAAAATTCGATTGCCGGACTTTAGTAATGATTGCCAATCGATTTGCGAATCATCACCTGGCTTTGATAACACGAGGCGTTTCCTGTTGATGGCTTATGGTGAGAATATAAATGGTCTAAATTTAAAACTTAACTGATAGTAGCAAATTATTAATACCATAGCGCTGATAAAATCACTGGCGTGTTATCAGCACTGTTGTGTTGTTGAGCCGTCCTTAGATCAAGGGGAGTCGCTGTAATTTAGGTTAGACTTTGAGTCGAAGGCATCATTTACAATTCAGCTATGCTGAAAATAAAAGACTAAAAAAGTTACTTCGACGTCGATTCGTTCAATTCAAATACATAACCATTGGGGTCTTTAAAAAATGCAATCACTCTTGTTCCCGCATTCATTGGGCCAGGCTCTCGTATAAATTCAACGCCTTCTGATTTTAAATATTTAGCCGTCGCATAAACATCGGATACCTTCAGCGCGAAATGCCCCCAAGCGTTACCCATATTATAAGGTTCGGTCTGGTCCCAGTTGTAGGTCATTTCTATTGATGTGCCATCATCTTCGCCTTGATAACCGACGAAGGTATTGGTGAATCGACCGTCAGGGTATTCGTTTTGGCGTAGGATTTTCATGCCCAGAATTCGGGTGTAAAAGTCCATAGTTTTCTCTTGGTTAAATACTCGGATCATCGTATGGTCTAGACGAAAGTCTGGTTTTTTAGCCTGGTTCATTCTTAGTTCCTAAATTAGGTTGGAGCGTTATTACTCAGACCTGGGCGGATTGCATTCGCCACCAGTTCCTGAAATTTTCTGACACCGATTTCCCAGTAGGGCGATAACACACCACCTGCTTCTGCCAAATGTGATTGGCGTCCTATTTGTAAGCGCTGAGTCATCTCGTGATCTTCGAGATGCACACTGTGCCATAATTTTTTTAGCCCCTGAATTTGGTCTTCACTATATTTGGAGTCTTTGTGGAGATAAATCACCCGAGATTGACGAGTCGTGCCAGCATTAATCGGAATATTTAGATGAATGCCCAGTTGGTCGGGCCGATAGGTGCCAATGACAAAGTTTGGAAACAGAGTCAGGTATCTCGATGTGACACCTAATGTGCCTACTCTGGCGTTGGCAACTTGTTCATCAGATAGGTCGGCCGCGCTGCCAAGGCAATGACCTTCAACCACTGCATAATGATTTTCGAGCGGCTGACTGGTTGTTTTTTTATGGACGAACTGTACGTGATATGGCTCTATGAAGTTTTCCATTAACAGTTTCCAGTTACAGGCGACTTCACCAAACTCAACAATGGCGACAGGCTTATATTGGGTGACATCATTATCGCCAAGCATGGTTTTGAGTGGTTTCACGAAGTCAGCAAATGGCACAGCATTAGAATCAAGGTTGACGAAAATCCAGTCGTGCCAAACCTCGCAGTCAATTGCTGCCAAACCATTATCTTTTAAATCAAAACCGTCGCAAGGTTGTTTAGCTGCGCCACCAAAGAAGGGCGTGTTTTTAAGTTTGCCAGCCAGATCGTAACTCCAACTATGGTAAGGGCAGCGAATCACACGGCCACAGTTTGAGGGCTCTACTACTAACTGCAGGTTTCGATGCCGACACACGTTGTGAAAGGCTTTGATTTCATGTTTTTCATTGCGAATTAAAAAGATGTTCTGTCCCGCAGTGGTTAACGGTTGAATATCACCGGATAAGGGAAGTTGATGGGCGAATCCGACAAAGGTCCATGATTTGGCAAACAGGTGTTCGTCTTCTAATTGTTTAAATGTCTCGCTGACATAGGCTGCGCCGGGTAGTCCGTGCTTGGGTGCGCAATCGTTATCAAAATGATCCAGTAAGGTCGTACTCAAAAGTTGATTCATGGCGTAGAGCTCTCACTGAATTGAAGTAAAAATATTATTTAGCGTAAGTTATTCCTTAATTCGTAATAAATCTACATTAAATTTACGATATGAGTAAATAAATTCTTGATTAATACGTAATGCATATTTATGCTTGGCGCTACTTTAGCCAAATTGATAACAGGATTAAGAATTTATATGACTCGCGGTGTCAGGGTAGTTGAACAGTTAGATGAATCAGAGTCTGCATCAGACGGCTCTGCAATAGTGGGGAGCTTCTTTAGCGAAGATAAGTTAAATCGTGAAATAGTTGGCATGCTGCAGTCGGATGGGCGTATGGCATTCTCAGAGATAGCGAAAAGTCTGTCAGTCTCTGAAGGTACGATTCGTAACCGAGTTAACAGCATGAAACAGGCAGGTATGCTGCGCATTGTCGCCATTGCTGACCCAGTAGCCGCTGCATATAAAAGTGATGCACTGCTGGGTATTAAGGTAGCCGCTGGACATACCGTGCAGGCCCTATCGGAGAGGCTAGCTGCCTCACCTGATGTGGTTTACATACTTTGGGTGAGTGGGCGTTATGACTTATTAGTTGAAGTGGTGAGTAATGATCGCAATGGATTTCTCGATTTTCTAGATAAAGAAATTCATCAATCATTAGATATTGCGTCTAGCGAAACGATGTCTGGGCTTAAAAATTTCAAAAATCAATTCCTTCTAAAACAAAACTGGAGCTGAAAACAGCACTGTTTGTAATGACCTCAGGCGCGACTAAATTTAGTTTATTACCCATTAAAATAATTAAATTAGGAGAATGATATGACTATTTATGTAGAGACCTTCGCCGAAGCCTTGCCCTCGAAAGAGCGTATTGCTGAAGTCCGAAAAGAGTTAGAAAATGCGGGCGTGCAATATGTACTCTCGAGCTGGATAGACTTATTTGGTATTCCAAAAACCAAGCCAGTGCCAATGAGCGACTTCGAACTATTGTGCATGGGCAAAGGTCCCCAGTTTGCGGTTCATTCGATTTCTTTTGTACCTGAGTTATCGCCTGCCGATTCAGATCAAGTCATGGTGCCTGATTTAGATGCGGTATATATATGTCCTTGGGATAAATCGATGGCGATTATTTTTGCCGATTTATTTTGGGAAGACAAGCCCTACAATGTTTGTCCGCGTCAGGCGCTAAAGCGCCAAATTCGTGATGCTAAAGACGCCGGTTATGTTGGTTATGCGGGTATCGAGCCAGAATTTATTGCAATGCGATTTAACGATGAAGGTCAGCCAGTTAAAGCCTTCGATAGTGATCCTGAAAAGGGCTTACGTTCACGCCGTCAGGCCTTTGGTTATGATGTTGAGCAATCTATTGATTCAATGGCTTTTCTTAAAGATTTAATTGATATTCTAGAAGATATGGGTTGGAACATGCATGACGTAGTTGCCGAAGGTGGCTACTCACAGTTCGAACTCGATTTCCATTACACCGATTTGTTAGAAATGGCAGATCGTTACACCTTCCTGCGTATCTTGTTGAAAGAAGTTGCCAAGGAACATGGCATGTTTATTACGTTCATGCCTAAACCCACCAGTGGTGACTGGCGTTCTGGCGCTCATATCAACTTGTCTTTACAAAAGACCGATGCGCCTGGTGTTAACATATTTGGCAATGATGAAACGGGTTGGAGCGACGAGTCACTTTGGGCTGTTGGTGGTTTAATCAAACACTCCGAAGCGATTACAGCCATAGCTTGCCCAATTGTTAACTCTTACAACGGACTTGTGCCTCGAGTGGGTGGTTTCGAAGGTGGCACCGTTACGTGGGCACCAACTAACATTACTTATGGATACAACAATCGTGCAGCACAGGTGCGTTTGCCACAAAGCATTTACTGTATTGACAACCGCGCTGCTGATATGTGCATGAATATCTATCTGGGATTAGGCATGTCAATAGCCGGTGCTGTTAAAGGTATTCAAAACAAGATGGAGCCGGGCGAGCCATGTAATCTTAATCTTTATGAGATGACGGATGAACAGTTCGAAGCAGCAGGGATTCGCAGATTACCCCGTAATTTAATGATTGCTCTGGAAGCATTGCGTAATGATGAGCTAGCCATGCAAGTGATGGGGCCAGTGATGCTGAAATCTTATCTGGCATATAAGGATGATGAGTGGGAGCGCTACCACCAGACAGTTACTGATTGGGAAGTCTCAGAATATCTACGACTGTTCTAAACGTCAGTGAGGGAGATGACTAGTCTTCCCCTCGCTTAATGAGTCCTAAAATAAAATGACAAATGATCAGACAGATGCTCAGACATATAAAATGGTTGATTTCGAACTTCAGTCAGGACTTGTCTTACCTTGTGCTCAATTGGTTTATAAAACTTATGGCGAGCTGAATCTAGCAAAAAATAATGTTGTGCTATTGCCCACTTTCTATACCGGTAGTCACCAACGCAACGAAGGTTTTTTTGGTGAAAACCGCGCTATTAATTCAGACAGATATTTTATCATATCAGTGAACCTGTTTGGCAACGGGATTTCATCATCACCGAGCAACACTCCGTCCCCTTTTAATGCGGGCAACTTTCCAGCGATTACTCTATTCGACAATGTTAGAGCGCAGCACAAGCTACTCACCGAGCTACTTGGCGTGGTTGAAATTGCGTTGGTGGCAGGCTGGTCGATGGCCGGCTGTCAGGCGTTTCAGTGGGCGGCTCAGTACCCCGACATGGTAAAAGCGATTTTACCTTTTTGCGCGTCGTCAAAGACATCTGAGCATAACATTGTTTTCCTCGAAGGCATCAAAGCGGCACTTCAAGCAGATGCTATTTATGACGATGGAAATTATCAGGTACCGCCAGAAAAAGGTCTAAAGGCGTTTGGCCGAATTTATGCTGGTTGGGCATTTTCGCAAACCTTTTACCGTAAAAAGATGTATCGACTGAAAGGTTTCGACAGTGCAGAAGCCTTGCTGCAAGACTGGGAACAAGACCATCTTGATTGGGACGCGAATGATTTACTGTGTAAGTTAAAGACTTGGCAACAAGGTGATATCAGTCGTCAACCTGCCTATGAAGGCGACTTTGAGACAGCGCTTAAGGCCATTAAGGCGAAGACCATCATCATTGTCTGTGATGACGATATGTACTTTCGAGTCGAAGATAGCGAAATAGAGGCGGCACAAATTAACAATGCCGAACTTCATGTCTACACTTCCCCTTGGGGGCATTGCGTCGCATCACCTGGGAATGACCCTAAATTTGAAGAGTTTCTAGATCAATCAATTTCAAAACTACTATCTTAACCTAATTACCGCTTAATCTTATCAACAGGAGAGTATGACAATGACCGCACCTAGCGTATTTAGAATCGCAGATATCCAGGATAGAATTGATAATTTGCCCGAGAACGGCACGTTCATTAAGCCTTTTGTTAATGTTGGAAACAGCAAGAGCATGGCGGGTGGAATCAATGCGTTGAATAAAATTAAAGTGCCTTGGGACCTAACCTGTGATGAACTTATTTTTTGTCTCAAAGGTACTTTTCGTCTAGTTGTCAAAGATATCGGCTATGAACTCAATTCTGGTGACCTGATGTATGTTCCAAAAGATAACCACGTCAGTTATGAGTGTGATGATCAGTGCATTATATTCTACGCCGCGTATCCAGTTGACTGGAAGCAGCTGGCTGGTATTACGGTAGTACCGGGTATCGATGCCAACGAAATGCCTGCACCAAACAAAGACTAGATTGATAGCCCTCATCGGTTACGGTGAGGGCAATATGAAGGCTTTTACCTTGTCACTATCTAAAATAATTGAAACCTACCTCAAAGGCTGGGAGACGGGTAATGGTGAGTTAAGTCTTACCGTCACTGCCGACAGCTTTCATTATGACGACTCCAACACGAAGCGAATTCAGCGGCATGAGTTGGTTCAATTTGTAAACGACTTTAAAAGCGCTGTGGTAGCAATGGGGGCAGAAGAACACGCCAATCCGTTTTTAATCTATAGTGATGTTGTGATCGACTACAACACTAGCCCAGTCACTGTCTGGTGTTGGTGGCAGGCGAATGGCACTGATTTGCAAGGCTGTGCCTTAGTTAAGGTTGCCGAAGAGGGTGTTTTGCACGAAAAGATTGCTTACTTTTCTAAACTGCCCTAGCTGATCGCGCAAAAAATGGGTTGAGAATAATATTTGTATAAAAAAAGCACGACCTCAGCCGTGCTTGGTGTGTTTTCTATGCTGCTTTAACTTCGTGTATGTGAACATCTTGCTGTGGGTAAGGGATACTAATACCCGCTTCATCGAGCTTAACCTTAATGCCTTCGAGCAATTCAGCACGAACGCCCCAGTAGTCAGTCGAATTTACCCACGGGCGTACATTCAAGTTAACACTACTATCACCTAACTCTGCAACGGTAACCCCTGGAGCGGGATCTTTCAAAATAAGCGAGTTCGACTCTAAGATGCTCGTAATAATGTCCCGTGCTTGACCAATGTTATCGTCATAACCAATACCAATAACTAGGTCGATACGACGCGTCGGAAAGGCACTGGTATTGATAATATTGCCGCTCAGAATGGCTGAGTTAGGAATAATAATGCGTTGATTGTCACCGGTATGCATTAAGGTTGCGAACAAACCGATTTCATCAATCATACCGGCGGCGCCGCCAGCGGTAACGAAGTCACCAATTTTGAATGGCCGAAAAATGATGATCATAACGCCAGCCGCAAAATTAGATAACGAATCCTTCAGCGCTAAACCAACAGCAAGACCGGCAGCACCTAAAATTGCCATTAGCGAGGTAACGTTCACACCGAGAGAATCTACGGCGGCAAGTACCACTGCAACTATTAATACGCCGTAAGAAATACTACCCATAAAATCGACTAGCATCGAATCTGTACTAGACTTGCGCAGAGCCTGTTTGAGTAGGTTGCTTAGGATTCGAGCGATGATTTTACCGACAATAAATATCGTAATTGCGATACCAATTTTAATGCCCCAGTCGGCCCCGTTATTGGTGATCCAGTTTGTTATGTTGTCCATTCATTAGTCCTATTTGTTGAGTTTTTTTAGAATAATAAAGCAACGCATGATTACTTTTGATGACTGAACTCATTTTATTGAACTAAATTGTTTGAGTTAAGTTGATCAATGTCGAATGCTTGGAACTTCTTGTCAGTGATTAGTATAACGAATGACTGGACTGATGAAAATATACTGGCTTTGATCTATTAAGCTGTAATTATTAAAGACTGTAAATATAAAATTGATTGGGTTGTGATAGCCGTTATATACATTATTGAACTTACTCAGGATATGGTCATGGTAACACTATCGAGCTGGCTGAGTTTGTTTCGGCATCTTGATTACACGAAGTTTTGAGTTTGGTTCCTGCAATAGTCAATGCGCTGTAGGCTTAAAACTAATTTCAGTAACCAGTTAGCCAGCAGCAACTAGACTAAAGTTATAATAATTACCATAACAAATAGGAGAAAGGCTAACGCCATGTCGATAAATGATACTTGTGGATGGACCGAAATTGCCGGTCGATGGAAACAATACCCAACACTAAGCAATGACCATCTGGCTGACTGGGTCGTTATTGGCGCAGGTTTCACTGGCATTGCAGCTGCCAGGCGCATCGCAGAACTCGACCCTGGCAAACGGGTGGTGCTGATTGATGGTAAACAACCGGGGCAGGGCGCGAGCGCTCGAAACTCTGGTTTCGCGGTCGCTTATGAGTCACCGGGCCATGCTCAAGTTCACACTAAAGCTGGACGTGACAGTTATATGGCAAGGCATACCATCGATAGTGCCGGCGTTGCCGAGGTCGAAAGGCTAGTGAATAAGTATCAAATAGCTTGCGACTGGAGCAGAACGGGGTCAATCCATGCAGCATCAGATCCAAAAAATTTCGATGCCATTAATCAACACCAACAATGCTTTTTGGACATGGGTATTGAATCGTCATTATTAAACCAGCAACAGCTGAAGGCTCGGTTGGGTACTGATCATTATGGTCTTGGCATTTATTGCGGTGGTGGTGCTTTGCTTCAACCCGCCACACTGGTAAAAGGCTTGCTTGAATCGTTACCGGAGCAGATTGAAATTTATGCCGAATCACCCATTATTGGCATTCAGCAAGGGCTGGATTCTTCAGTAACCATACAACTAGCGACTGGCGAGATAAAGGCTAAAAAAGTAATTGTCGGCGTGAATGCTTTTCTACCTCGATTGGGCTTAGCGCAAAATCGAGTATTCCCACTCGCGTTAACAGCGAGTCTTACCCGTTGTCTAAATGATGATGAGCTAAAGGAAATGAAGGGGGTCGAACCCTGGGGAGTGCTGTCGCCGCAAGCACTCGGAGCGACCTTAAGATTTACCGCCGACAAACGACTGTTGATTCGCAATACGGCTGAATATTTACCCGGCATCGATAGCAATCGACTTCAAAAAAGGCGTCAGTTGCATCAGTCTGGCTTGCAAAAACGATTTCCTTGGTTAGCTGCCGACGCTATCGAAACAACTTGGTCGGGGCAAATTTGTGTCAGTCGTAACTCACGTCCAGTATTTGGTGAGCTGGAGAAAAATGTATTCGCATCCGGTTGCTATAACGCCTCAGGAATCGCCAAAGGCAATATCATGGGGAAGTTAATTGCGGAGCATGCACTCGGCCAACCATCTGAACTCGTCAACCTCGCTAGATCACTCGCCACACCCGGCTGGATTCCGCCAAAATGTTTTTTTTCGCCACTGGCTAAAATGCGCATGGCTCATGATCGCGCGAAGGGGTTGTCTGAAACATAGGAGGCTGTCGACGACTTTTTTGCCTATGTCTATCTGGAGAGTTTTGCGTTTATCTCAGCTATCGACATCCAGCGGAAAAATGGGACGTGGAACATTCTGATAGGGCAGGCGATTATATTGTGGTGTACAAAGTGCCCCGCTGTCGCAGACGATAATCTGTCCTGCTATTGGCTCGAAAGCGGCTCGAAAGTGTTGCATCGATTTAATCGCTACGATTTTTTTCTGCTCGGGTTCGATCCCAAACGTCTTAAATTGTTGAAGGTCAAGCATCTGCCGTGCCAGCGTGGTAATCAAAATATCAATCCCATCGACACGAATCACTGCCGAGGGCCCAAAACTGTCTTTCAGGCCAGCCATCATCGGGCCGTCACCGACAAAGTTCCCATTGCAAAGCAGTAGCAACGTCGCTTTGACTGCCAGTGGGCCACCGCCAAACGTTGGGTCCGTCTTGCCACCGAGCTCAATTTGAACCGAAGATCCTATCTTGCACAGCTGAAGTTGTTCTACCACAGCTGGATCGACTATGGGCCCAAAACAGGCATTTCCGACATTAACTTCCAACAGGGCTTTTAGCAATGCAGTCGAATCACCATAGGCACCAGCCCCAGGATTATCAGCATAATCAGCAATAATAAGTGGCCCGTTTTTGGACTCAAAACTAGTGGCATGATGTGCGGCCTCTTCTACGCTGTAATAGCGATTGAGCACAATATGACGCTTGTCCCAAATGTCATCAGCCAGTGACTTTGCAAAGCGTCGATGAGCATCAAAATCACCTTGCCCAGTGACCAGAACCGTTGGGCCGACTTCGCTGATATCGGCACTCGCAAAACCGCCATTGATACTGACGGCGAAGACATCTTCTTCCATTTCATACGTGAGAGCCTTTTCGATTCGCGCCAGCATCGGGCCGGTATCCGTGCGTCCACCATTCACTTCTTCGAGCATCGGTGCACGAGCCATGATAGTCCGCGGCGATATCGTGCCTGCCATTGTTTGTTGCAGAATATCGCCTGCCTGACGAGCGATCTGGCGCATATCTATATGGGGATAGGTTTTGTACGAGATAATAATATCAGCCAGCTCAATCATCTCGTCTGTGACATTGGCGTGAAGGTCAAGCGTGATGGCGATGGGTATGGACCGGTCAACTACTTGACGAATGCGACGCAATAGCTCGCCTTCACCATCTTCGCAAAAGTCCGGCACCATCGCGCCATGCAGCGCCAGCAAAATCCCATCAAGTTCCCCATTAAGAAAGCCCTCACTAGCTCTTTCGACGATTGGATCACAAAACCAGTTAAAAGCGGCCTGAGTTACCCTGCCGCTTGGCCCCGCATTGACGCTCAAAACATGCGTCATGTACCAGTCATAGGCAAGGCTAGCATCCACAAATCCGGCCAGCTCGGTATTGGCATTAGCTCGTTCGTTGAGCGCTGTTTGGCCGGATAAAAAGAAGCGGTTGCGAAAAGCGGCCTCGTCGGTTTGATGGTTGCTGAATGTATTTGTCTCGTGAAAAACTTCAGCGGTAAGCACTTTGAAACTCATTTTCTGGACACCTTTTTTTAAAACTATATTGAAATTATGATGAAATACGGCAGGCGACTTAATCGCAGCCATTGAAGCATAGCATGGTCAATATGGCCTTGTATTTTTGGTTGCAACTCGATAGCGCCCCGCGAGGATATAGCCTGAGCCAGATAGAATAGATTAACACTAGGCGTCTGTCGGGCTGAGGAAATCGTAGCGAGAAAAATTTATTTTGATTCGAATTTATTTTGATCGAATGAGACGAATAGTTGCTCTATTCAACTCATTGGATAAAAAATCTGGCCATAAATGGCCTTTCCGCAGAACTGTATGGATGCAGCGGTTCGGCGCCCTGAAAGTAGAGCAAAGCATCGTTGCAGGGATATCACTAATTAGAATAACGCAGGAGCAGTTATCGAGGAGTGATTGTCGAGTAAACTCACCTTAAGTCTGACAGGCTCCTAGCTAACTGAGTTTCTCCTCCAACTTTAACAGCAATTCTCGCACCAGCTATCAATTGTACTTTGTCAGGCCTATCTCAATATTGGAGAAGGCAGGTTTATTACAATACTTGCTCGGTGTAATCTATATTTAGCGTTACCTAACCTGAGATATACAACAATGACGATTGGAATAGGCGGCAGCAGTGCCGAAATAGAGTTAGCCAAGCTAACTTCCATGCGAGATACAGCAGTCCCCATTCAAATGGATGAGTATCAGGCGCGTTTAAAAAAAGTGCGGTTACTCATGGTTGAGGCAGGTATTGATGCGCTCTACCTGGACGCCACTAGCAGCTTACATTATTTCACTGGCATGCGATGTCATGCCAGTGAGCGATTACACGGTGCAATCATAACCGCAGCGGGTGATTTAATTTACGTTTGTCCAACTTTTGAAGAACAAAAAACGAAGGCTTGCATGGTCATTGAGGGTGAGTTTCTGCTGTGGGAGGAACACGAAAACCCAATGGCTGCGGTTGCAGAAACGGCTTTAATTCGATCCAAAGCCGATTCTGTTTTATTAGCAGTCGACCCACAGACACCGTTTTTCATCGTTGATGGGTTGCAAAAAGCGTCATCTAAATTAACCGTTGTCAATGCGGACAGCTTAATATGGCCTTGTAGGCAAATAAAATCTCAGGCTGAAATTTCATTACTAACCCAAGCTAAGGCAATCACGCTGAAGGTGCAACACGCAGTAGCGCGTATTCTTAAACCGGGTATCGATACCCGTGATGTGCAATCGTTTTTGGATGCGGCGCATATTGCCAGCGGAATGGATGGCCGATCAACCTTTAAAATTGTTTTGTTTGGAGAACCGACAGCTTATCCACACGGCGTGCCTTATCCGCAAACTTTGGCCGAAAATGATATGGTTCTAATTGATACCGGGGCTACCTTACACGGCTATAATTCTGATATCACTCGAAGTTATGTATTCGGTGAACCCAATATGCGACAAAGGGAAATTTGGGCTCTAGAGCATGCGGCCCAGCAGGCTGCATTTGAGGCAGCGCAAATTGGTGCGCCCTGTTCAGCACCCGATGCAGCTGCTCGCGCTGTTATAGCAGCTGCCGGGTTTGGCCCAGGCTATAAGGTGCCTGGATTACCCCATCGTACCGGGCATGGTGTAGGGCTTGATGTTCACGAGCATCCCTATATTGTTAAAGGTAATGATTTGCCGTTAGCGCCCGGTATGTGTTTTTCGATAGAACCCATGATTTGTAGCTACGGCGAGTTCGGCGTACGACTAGAAGATCACGCTTATATTTCAGAGCAGGGTCCCCGGTGGTTTACCGAACCCAGCGAATCAATTGAGAATCCATCAAATTCATAACTGCCGATTTGATCGTTATTAATCTAATCCGATGGGTACATGTCACCAATCGCTGTGATCAGTTGGGACTCTAGTTTATCCAGCGTTGATTGTTTGGTGATGTTACTGCCTTCGCGATTGGTCAAATAAAAGATATCGTCAATTTTTTCTCCTAGAGTGGACACTTTTGCGTGGGTTATATTAATCGAATTGCGCGCAATGACGTTAGCAACGGTAGACAGCAATCCGGGCATATCTTTCGCGCTAATTTCCATCACTGTTCTTCGGTTGAAATAGTCTTGCTCAAATTGAACTTGAGTTGGGTGATGGAATGCCTTTAGGCGGCGATTGATACGTTTGTTGGTGTT
>CAAAAM010000002.1_pt1 | contig 17331 bp, 19 predicted proteins | sample 2275911 | NCBI WGS metagenome assembly CAAAAM01 (sample SAMEA98138668, study PRJEB22522) | marine metagenome | biome: marine biome; feature: marine water body; material: sea ice | place: Arctic Ocean | collected 42258 | depth 0.7 m
CGATGCCACAGCGCGAATGGCCGGACGTAATAAATACTGACCAGCATAATAGATCACAGTAAACGCAAAGGCACCCTTGCCCAGCGCATACACAATGGGCAGCAGGGTTGAGCCGGCCTCTGGCATTGCAAAAATAGGAATTAAAACTAGAAAAGGCACGACAGCCAGATCCTGGAATAACAAAACGCCGAGCGCGATATTGCCATGGCGAGAATGCAGTTCGCGTTGCTCGGTGAGTTGTTTCACTGCAATCGCGGTAGACGACATGGTTAATACGCCGCCCACAGCAAATGCGGCTTGCCAGGACAGGCCTAACCACATGCCAACGGCAATTGTGCTTGTTGTCGACACAAGAACCTGCGCACTACCAATGCCAAATACAATTCGCCGCATCGAGATTAATCGCGGGATCGCAACCTCTAAACCGATTGTAAATAGAAAGAAGACAACGCCAATTTCAGCAATTTGCACTATGGCATGCGAGTGCTGTATCAACCCAAGCGCATGTTCACCCGCCAACATGCCGACCACGAGATAACCTAATACTGACGGAAAATTAAGCCGTTGGAATATTGCAACGCCCAGTACGGAAAAAAACAACAGTATTAGGACTTCGTTTAACATTTGGTTCCTACTGCAAAATCGGATTTATATGGCGAGAAAATAATCACTACTAGACGATAATGATATTGAAGCTCGGAAGGTTGATTCAATTTTCTAGTGTTATCATAACTCAATGGTGCGCCGCGATCAGTTTATTGGCATGACTAACGGGATTAGTTATTAATCTTCCTGTTCGGCGATTATGTTTTGTCATATATTGGCATTGTTGACCGAAACTGACAGTCCAAACCAATCAATCTAACTTTGAGATAGCGGCAATATGACATCTAACGAATCGTCCAGTAAGCTCGATAAAATAGTTTTTCAAGCACGGCAAGAATCAGATCAACGCGAAAAAGGCTATCGAGCAAAATCACTCAAAATGTATCCTCACGTTTGCGGACGCTGTGCACGCGAATTTAATAGGACCAATTTGCAGGAATTAACCGTCCATCACCGAGACCACAATCACGACAACAATCCACAGGATGGCAGTAACTGGGAGTTACTTTGTGTCTATTGTCACGATAACGAGCATTCCAGGTACGTCGATTCCAGTTATGGCAACTTAGTGACTGATGAGACACCCGATGAAGAAACCCATAACCCATTTGCTGGATTATCTGATCTTTTGAAGAAAAAATAATGCTTAAATCCTGATTATCTCGGCGATGCTAAATTAATTTTGTCTACCTTTTCAGGTTGATACCAAACAATATTGTTGTTAATGTATGAGCCACCTTGGGGAGCCGAAAGGCTGAGAGACTACTGTCGACCCATTGAACCTGCACCAGGTAATTCTGGCGAAGGGAAGGGGTTTCGCTAGTCTCACTCTACAACTGGCAATACCACATTCCTCGCCATTTCGGTCTCAGAGGAATGAACATTGGTAAGCTCAGAAAACTCCAAACAACCCAATACTGAACAGCAAACGACTGCCATTGCGTTAACGATCGCAGGATCTGACAGTGGTGGTGGTGCCGGCATTCAAGCCGATCTGAAAACTTTTTCCGCACTAGGCGTTTATGGCGCTAGCGTCATTACCGCTGTTACGGCTCAAAATACTCAAGCTGTCACCGCTTTCCATGATATTCCCGTCGATATTGTGACTAAACAAATCCAGGCTGTTTTAGATGACATTAATGTCGCTGCGATTAAAGTCGGCATGTTGTCATCCTCTGAAATTATTCTTGCTGTTAGCGAACAACTGAGCCAATCAACTATTCCTGTCGTGCTAGATCCAGTCATGGTGGCTAAGTCAGGCGATGCGCTTTTACAACAAAGCGCCATCGAGTCTCTCAAAATAAAACTCCTCCCAATCGCATTTTTACTGACTCCTAACCTACCTGAAGCGGCAACTTTGCTGGGGTGTGATGTGGCTGTCAATGAAGCCACCATGCAAGCACAAGGAGAAGCCTTAATTAAATTGGGCGCTAACGCTGTATTGATGAAGGGCGGTCATGCCAAGGGCGATGAATGTGTTGACCTGCTGATTGTTCGAGATGGCCCTATGACGCGTTTCCGGTCTGCTCGATTCGACACTAAGAACACACATGGTACTGGTTGCACACTGTCATCGGCGATTGCCGCACACCTTGCGAAAGGCATTCCACTTTTGGAGTCGGTTCACTTATCCCATAATTACCTTAAGCAAGCCATTGTTAGTGCTGACCAATTGCACATTGGTAAAGGTTATGGCCCTGTTCATCATTTTCATAGTCTTTGGCAATAAAATGATAACAACTTTTTTAATTAAATTATGAATGTTTCAATAATAGGGGCCGGAGTAGCGGGTTTAACCTGTGCTTGCGTACTGGTTGATCAGGGTGTTTCAGTCACGCTTTACGAACAGTCAGATGCGATCGGCAGTAACGCGTGCTCATGGTATGCCGGTGGAATGCTAGCACCTTGGTGTGAATCTGAAAGCGACGAACAATGGGTGCTCGACCATGGTATTGAATCCATTGAATGGTGGGATCAACACAGTAGTAATCTTAAAAGGAACGATATCTTAGTGTTATCGATGCAACGAGATAAACGAGATATTCAGCGCTATGCAAGCCAGACTGAAAACCATCGATGGTTAAATGGCGCTGAAATTAATGAAATGGAACCTGACCTGAGTGGCCGATTCGAACGAGGATTGTTTTATGCTGACGAAGCACATTTAGACTCACGACTGGCACTACAACAGTTAGTAGCATATTTATCTGCAAAAGATGTCGAAATACAGTTTGAGCAGTCGATTACTGCTGCTGACTGCAATAGTGATTATGTTATCGATTGCCGTGGCTATGGCGCGCGTCACGATTTACCTGGACTCCGCGGCGTGAAGGGTGAAATGCTGTTACTTAAAAGTAATGACATCAGCCTGTCGAGAGCAGTGCGGTTCGTTCACCCACGGAATCCACTTTATATCGTGCCACGAGCAGAGGGTCTGTTCATGCTGGGCGCCACGATGATAGAAAATGATGAACGTCACCGTATTAGTGCGCGCTCCATGCTCGAATTACTGAGTGCTGCTTATGCACTACACCCAGCTTTTGGTGAGGCTGAAATTATAGAAATTGGGGTCGATGTTAGACCCGCCTTCGCTAATAATTTGCCTCAGTTGCGTCGTAATAAAAATACGCTTTACGTGAATGGCCTTTATAGGCACGGTTTTTTACTTGGGCCTGCCATCGCCAAACTTGCTGCTCAGGCTATCTTAGATGAGTCAAAATTTTTAGAGGTCAAACCATGCTCATTGTCTTAAATGGCCAAAATTGCGACGTCAAAAGCACAACGCTCGATCAAATTTTAATTGAGTGTAACTATATCAATTCAGCTATTGCAACTGCACTTAATGACACTATCGTGCATAAGCAAGCTCGTGTTGAAACTGTATTAAATGAAGGCGATCGACTTGAAGTAGTCGCACCGATCGGAGGTGGTTAGACTATGCCAAATTTTTACAACGTGGAAATTGACAACGCTTTGTTGCTTGGCACTGCGCAGTACCCATCACCTGCCATTTTAATAGAGGCTATTCGTCATTCTCAGGTTCAAATAGTGACCGCTTCCCTAAGGCGTGAAGCCGGCGGATCGGGTGCGGGGCAACATTTTTGGGATATGATTAAAGGCCTTGGAATTCGAGTATTACCCAATACTGCGTCCTGCTATTCGGTCAAAGAAGCGGTCACGACGGCTCATATGGCCCGCGAGGTTTTTGATACTACATGGATCAAGCTGGAAGTGATTGGTAATTCTGACACCTTACAGCCCGATATTTTTGGACTGGTTGAAGCCGCTAGAATTCTTTGTGAAGACGGTTTTGAAGTCTTTCCCTACACCACCGAAGATTTAGTTTTGGCTGACAAACTGCTACAGGTTGGTTGTGAAGTATTAATGCCCTGGGGTTCACCTATTGGATCTGGGCGTGGTCTTAACAACCCTTATGGAATCCGCACACTGCGAGCCCACTTTCCCGATGTACCTCTTATCGTCGATGCAGGTATTGGCCTGCCTTCACAGGCGGCACAAGCCATGGAATTAGGTTGTGATGCAGTGTTGCTCAATACTGCAGTCGCCAAATCTGGTGATCCTGTCACCATGGCTAAAGCCTTTTCAGATGCTGTTAGCGCTGGACGAGCCGCCTTTTTATCAACACCCATTGAAATGAGTGACATGGCCCAACCGTCTACACCGGTAATTGGTAAGGCATTCTTGTCATGAAATCTATTGTAAAAAAAGTGAAAAAGAATAAGCAGTTAGACCCTTTTTATCCAGTTGTTGACAGCGTCGAATGGCTTCGTCGTTTATTACCGCTTGGCATCAAGTTAGTTCAGTTACGAATTAAATCAATGCCTGCGGCCAAGCTGCGACAGCAGATTGTATTAGCCAAAGAGTTAACCGAAAAGGCTAACTGTCAATTAATATTAAACGATCACTGGCAACTGGCGATTGAACTTGGCTGTGATTTTATTCACCTCGGTCAGGAGGATTTAGATGTTGCAGATATTGACGCAATTCGACAAGCCAAGATAAAAATTGGTATTAGCACCCATAGTAAACTTGAGTTAGAAAGAGCGTTAAAGCTCGACCCAGAATATATCGCTTTAGGGCCTGTATATCCCACTATCCTTAAAAAAATGCCTTGGGCACCTCAGGGTTTAGATCGAGTGACACATTGGAAAAGCCGCGTAGGCGATACGCCCCTCGTTGGTATTGGAGGGCTCAGTTTGCAACGAGCCCAAGGCGTGTTTGATGCGGGAGCTGATGTCGTTGCACTAGTCACCGATATCACCCTCAACGCTAATCCTGAACAACAAGTTAAGGCGTGGATCAAACTCACCGAACCCTATCGTTAAATTAGGACACAAATTTACCTTCACCCCTTAACTTTTAATACTTAACCATCACCATTTAACTAAAGAGACCATTATGAAAAAAATCTTACTGACGCTACTTCTGGCTTTTACATCGCAGTCATTTGCAGCTGAAAAAATGACTATTATACTTGATTGGTTTATCAATCCTGATCATGGCCCTATTATTATTGCTCAAGAAAAAGGTTACTTTGCAGAACAGGGTTTGGAAATGGAAATAATTCCACCTGCCGATCCTTCAGATCCACCAAAACTAGTGGCAGCTGGGAAAGCAGACCTAGCGGTTTCCTATCAGCCTCAATTGCACATGCAAGTGCATCAAGGACTGCCACTCATTCGGGTCGGCACATTAATCGCCACACCATTAAATTGTTTACTCGTACTAAAAGATGGGCCAATTAAAAAAATTGCTGATTTAAAAGGTAAAAAAGTGGGGTTTTCCGTGGCGGGTGTTGAGGAATTGCTTTTAACTACCATCCTCAAAAAGCACGGTTTACTTTTCAGTGACGTCGAACTAGTTAATGTGAACTGGTCACTTTCTCCTTCGCTGATGTCAAAGCAAGTAGACGCAGTTATTGGCGCCTATCGTAATTTTGAACTTAACCAAATGGATATTGAAGGGGTACCGGGTCGTTGTTTTTACGTCGAGGAAGAGGGTTTGCCTGCCTATGATGAACTTATTTACGTTGCCCATAAAGACAACATGGATAAAGATAAAATTGCACGTTTTCTGGCTGCAACAGAAAAAGCCACTCAATATATTGTTAACTACCCAAAACAAAGTTGGGAGATCTTTTCCAGCACGGCAATAGAACTTCAGGACGAACTCAATAAACGCGCTTGGGCTGATACCTTGCCACGATTTGCACTTCGCCCTGCTGCTTTTGATGCGGGTCGATATCGTAAGATGGAAGACTTCTTTTCAGAAGCGGGTTTATTAGAGGGCGAGGCATTGCCGGTGAATCGTCTCGCGATTGATGTTACTCAATGACTGTAATTAACAAAAGCACTGAGAATTTTGGGTCTAAAATATTTGCTGGTTGGCGTCATGCTGCTGGCGAATCATGGACCGATTATGTTGACCATGAATTCGTCCGAGGTCTCGGCGATGGTAGCCTTCCTCGGTCTGCTTTCATGGCTTATCTGATTCAGGATTATATTTTTCTAATTCATTTTTCTCGCGCTTGGGCGCTTGCTATTGTTAAGTCGGAGACACCCGAACAAATGCGTGGTGCGGCAGCGACGGTTAATGCGTTAATTAATGATGAGATTAAACTTCATGTTGGAATTTGTGCGCGTGAAGGGATTACCGAAGCGCAATTATTAGACGCGACAGAAGAACCTGAAAACCTCGCCTACACTCGATATGTGATGGATGCGGGCTTGTCTGGAGACCTCCTCGATCTGCTTGCAACACTCGCCCCCTGTGTTTTTGGTTATGCGGATATTGGCTATCGTTTATCGCAATGTCATGACACCACCGCGCTCTATCGTGAATGGATCGATACTTATGATTCGGATGATTACAAACCTGTCTGTGTTTCAGTGGCATCGCTAATTGAGCAAGTGGCCTATTCAAAGCTGGGTGACGAACCGGAGTTAAATCCACGTTGGCCCTTACTGTGCAAACGCTTTAAAACAGCGACTCAACTGGAAGCCAACTTTTGGTCCATGGGTCTTCGGCTTGGCATCTCTGGATGATTCAGTATGTTGGATAATAGTAGGCAGTCAACGTTAGTCGGATTAAGCATTACCGGCAGTTTTCAGCGCGACACAAGCCTACTATTTTCTGACATCTGCTTTGAACTAAAGCAAGGCTGCTGGACCTGTCTTTTAGGCCCTTCTGGTGTTGGTAAATCGACCCTGCTAAGATTATTAGCAGGGTTATCAACTGGAGGTCAATTTAACGGCCAAATTCGAGCTAATCCAGAATTTATAGCAGCAGATCATGATATCAAGCAAGGGACTAATGATGCTGCTAGAGTAATTTCCTACATGGCTCAAACTGACCTACTTTTTCCCTGGTTAGATGTTCGTCAAAATATCATGCGGGGTCAGCGCCTTCGGCATGAAAAAAATTCATCTCTTTACTACAAGCAAACTGTGGACCGTCTTATCGATCAAGTTGGCCTTGGTGCTCATGAATATAAAAGACCGCATCAACTGTCTGGCGGTATGCGCCAACGGGTTGCATTGGCACGCACTCTTATGGAAGATCAACCGATCGTCTTGTTAGATGAACCTTTTTCAGCTTTAGATGCGCGTACTCGTGACGATATGCAGTCTCTGGCTTTTGAGATGTTAAAAGACAAAACCGTACTGCTGGTGACCCACGATCCAGCAGAAGCAATTCGCCTTGCGCATCACCTTTTTGTGATGACCCATAACGGTATTCATAACCAACAAACACCCGAAAACTTACCCCCTCGCCAGGTAGAGGATCCGATAACATTGACCGCTCAGGCAGAGTTGTTGAGGGTATTAAAATCTTAATTATGGTCGTATTATTTTCTCAGGCAAACCAGTGAAGTCAAACACACCGATCAGTATGCAAAAGATCAACGCTAAAGACCTCGCTGTCTCAGTATTGATTATTTTGATTGGCTGGCAGACAGTGGTTTGGGTTACAGAGGTACCCCGCTTCATACTGCCTGGCCCACTAGCAGTGGCCGAAGCGTTAGTGAAGTATGCAGATTTGCTTGCTATGCATGCTTGGGTGACCGCGATTGAGATTGTTGGTGGCTTAATACTGGGCACTTTGCTAGGCATTGCTACCGCTCTGTACCTCACCATGTCAGCCACGGCAACCCGTTATATGATGCCGATACTTGTGATCAGTCAAACTGTCCCTGTGTTTGCCCTCGCCCCAATATTAACGCTCTGGTTTGGCTATGGGATAGGCTCTAAAATTGCGATGACTATCCTCATTATATATTTTCCCGTTGCCTCCAGCTTCCTGGATGGTTTGCGCGCGACACCCAAAGGATTTCTGGACCTGGCCCAGAGTATGCGGGCGACAAAATTTAACACCCTAATTCAAGTTAGGTTACCTGCTGCTCTACCCTCACTCTCATCAGGTATCCGTCTTGCGACAGTCTATGCCCCCATCGGCGCTATCATTGGCGAGTGGGTGGGTGCGTCACAAGGGCTGGGTTATTTAATGCTTCTGGCCAATGGTCGGGTCAAAATTGATTTAATGTTCGCAGCACTCGTGACCTTGTGTATTTTTACACTGCTATTAAGAGCCGTTAGCAATGCACTGTGCAGTAAGCTTGATAATTGGGCTGGACAATCACACTAAATCAATCACTTCAACATGACATTATCACCAGCAGTAATGACACCCTATTTTATTGATAGGTAACTACCAAAAAACACACCAGCTCTTCTTTGCCAGTATTTTTAATACAGTGCTCCACGTCAGCCCGATAATGAGCCGTGTCGCCTACGCCAAGAACACAATGGGTAGTCCCCGATTCGATACTGGCACTGCCTTCGGTTACGGTGAGTAATTCTCGGGCACCTTCAAAGTGTGCGGCGCTTTTCAGGCTAGATTTGGCCGCTATTTTCAACTCATAAAATTCAACGCTTTTTTCCGTATGCAGTGGAGACAGCGTTCGAATCGTACATTCCTTATCTGTACGGAATAGATTGTTAGGATCATCCGCATGAACAATATCGATATTCGCGCTACTGCCCGCCTGCTCGACTAATTCGCCAATACTAATACCAAATGCCTGCGCAATTCGGAAGGTAACGGCTAGCGTTGGATTAGCTTGTCCGCGCTCTATTTGACTTAGCATTGAACGACTCACGCCGGATAACGAAGCGAGTTGATTCAGTGTTAGCTTGTTTTTCTTACGCAGCAAGGTAACTCTGTCCTGCAAGACTTGGTTCGTAAGATGGGCTGTTTCATCTGGGGTTGATACTTTTGACGTCACGTTTTTCTCCTATAGAGGAACTAGTTCTTGTATATTGTGAAACTGCTTTCTAGTATGCTAGAATTATTCCATTATAGCACTCGGAACGACCTGTCGTATCCCAAGGAGATATTATGAAAGCACTTGTCAAAAAAAATGCCGAAACCGGCTTGTGGCTGGAAGACGTTGCCCTACCTGAATACGGCATCAACGATGTCCTCATTCGCGTTTTGCGCACCGCAATCTGTGGTACTGATCTACATATTTACAACTGGGATAGTTGGGCACAGAAGACCATTCCGGTTCCGATGGTGGTTGGACATGAATTTGTTGGTGAAATTGTTGAAGTTGGTTCAAACGTACTCGACTTTCATCCAGGTCAAATAGTGTCGGGTGAAGGTCATGTGGTATGCGGCCGTTGTCGTAATTGCCATGCGGGTCGGCGTCATTTATGCGCACATACCAGCGGCATAGGCGTCAATCGTTCGGGCGCATTTGCCGAGTATTTGTCACTGCCAATGTCGAACGTATGGGAACACCGAGCCGGAATCGATCTCGATATCGCAGCGCTATTTGATCCTTTTGGCAATGCAGTCCATACCGCGCTGCAATTTGACCTGTTGGGAGAAGACGTATTAATCACCGGCGCCGGGCCCATCGGTGCTATGGCGGTAGCAATCTGTCGCCACGCCGGTGCCAGACATATTGTTATTACCGATGTAAACCCAAAGCGCTTGGCGCTGGCATCAACATTAGGTGCGACTCGAGCAGTCGATGTACGCACCGAAAATTTGGCAACCGTCCAGCAAGAGCTAGGCATGTCCGAGGGCTTTGATGTGGGTCTCGAAATGTCAGGTAATGGACAGGCATTTCGCGATTTACTCAGCAACATGTGCCATGGCGGCAAAGTGGCCATTCTGGGCATTCTTGGTGAAGACGTCGCTATCGACTGGAACGTCGTGATATTTAATATGCTTACACTGAAAGGTATCTACGGTCGAGAAATGTATGAGACCTGGTACAAAATGTCAGTACTGATCGAATCGGGTCTGGATATCTCACCGGTGATAACCCACCGCCTTAACTACACTGACTTTCAGCAAGGGTTTGATGCCATGAATTCAGGCGAAGCCAGTAAAGTTATTCTTACCTGGGCAACTTAGTGACGTTAAGTTATGTGAAAGCTGAGGTAGGTTAGCAGCTCTATTACTTATCAATGACTCCGACCCACATAGCGTGAAGTGATCTTAAAATGGTGGTTTACGCAATCGCTCGGTAACCTAACACAGGAACAATTATGTACGGCAAATTACAACAACATCTTGAAAACGAGTTAAATGATATAGAGTCTGCAGGTTTACTCAAACAGGAACGCCAGATAACCACGGCCCAAGGATCTAACATTGGCGTAGTTGATGGCCAAGCAGTATTAAATTTATGCGCTAATAACTACCTTGGCTTAGCTCAACACCCTGACGTCAATGCAGCGGCCAAAGCTGGCATCGATGAATGGGGTTATGGCATGGCATCGGTACGCTTTATATGTGGCACTCAAGTCATTCATAAACAACTAGAAGATAAACTCAGTCAGTTTCTTGTTATGGAAGACACCATCTTGTACCCATCCTGTTTCGATGCCAATGGTGGTTTGTTTGAAACAATACTGAATGAACATGATGCGGTGATATCTGACGAGCTCAATCATGCCAGTATTATCGATGGCGTACGTTTGTGTAAAGCCAAACGCTATCGTTACAAAAACTCCGACATGTCAGATCTTGAGACTCAGTTACAGCAAGCGGATAAAAATGGGGCACGATTTAAATTAATTACTACTGATGGTGTATTTTCGATGGATGGCTTCATCGCGAAACTTGACGAAATCTGTGACCTGGCAGACAAGTACCAAGCCATCGTCCACTTTGATGATTGTCATGCAACTGGTTTTATTGGTGACAATGGGCGAGGTACGCATGAATATCGAAACTGCATGGATCGAGTTGATATTACAACGGGTACTCTGGGCAAAGCACTTGGTGGTGCTAGTGGTGGTTACACTAGTGCCAAAAAAGAAATTGTTGCATTATTGCGCCAACGTTCACGCCCTTACCTTTTTTCCAATACAGTCGCACCACCGGTAGTTGCTGGTGCTTTGAAGGCATTAGATCTAGTGGCTGAGACAGATGAGCTTCGAGATAGACTGAGAAGAAATACTGCTCAATTTCGTTCAGGCTTAGAGCAACTTGGATTTGAATTACAACCCGGCGAACATCCCATTGTACCCGTTATGCTTCACGACGCTAAACTCGCCAGCCAATTTGCAGAAGCCATGTTGAAACAAGGTGTGTACGTCGTGGCTTTTTCGTTTCCTGTTGTACCCAAGGGAAAGGCCAGAATCCGTACTCAAATATCTGCCGCACTAAGTCAGCAGCAAATTGCATTCGCACTTCAAGCTTTTGCAAATGTTAAGAAAGAACTGAACATATAATAGTAACGGCATAAATTTTTAGATGGCTTGGTAACGATCAAAAAAGACGGTTGCTTTTGTACTAACCTATTCTTTAGTGTTAATGTTGAAGTTGAAAGAGCAATCTCAATTAAAGGAAATAAACTATGAGCATACGTATAGGCGATATCGCACCCAATTTTGACGTTGAAACCACCAATGGTCCTATTAATTTCCATGATTGGTTGAGTGATTCTTGGGGGTTCTTCTTTAGTCATCCTGCCGATTACACGCCAGTTTGCACCACCGAAATGGGTCGAACTGCTCAACTTGAAGGCCAGTTTTCGAAACGAAATGTGAAACCGCTTGGCCTCTCTACCGATACGGTAGCGGAGCATAAAAACTGGATACTAGATGTCAACGACACTCAAAATACAACCCTGACGTTTCCTATCGTTGCTGACCATGATCTTACGATTGCCAAGCTATATGAGATGATTCACCCCAGCGAAAGTAAGACTGCAGCCGTCCGATCCGTATTTATAATCGATCCTGAAAAGAAAATTCGTCTCACCATGACTTACCCAATGAGTGTTGGTCGGAACTTCGATGAGATACTGCGAGTGATTGATGCACTACAACTCGGTGACGCTAAGAAAATAGCCACGCCAGCAGATTGGCGGCCTGGTGATACAGTTATTATTCCACCCTCTATCAGTAACGATGACGCCAAGGACTTGTTTCCACAAGGATGGGAAGAGATTCGCCCCTATCTTCGTTTAACTAAAGTATCCTAGTTATTAATCGAATACCGATACTGCAAATGGCTTTGCCAAATTAACCTCGAAATCGACGTGCCTTTGAAGTAGGCACTGTCGAGATTCGGAACATATTTCAACGGCTAGTATCTCTTGTGCCAGACTTATTGCATAAACTGCATATGCCCGAACATCAAGCTGCTGAGGTGACTGTTATGGAAGTTGATTGGGCGGCACAAGAAATTGTTCCCTTTATCTCAGATGGGTTTCGAGGTGAAGAGTCCCTAATGATTAATGGCGCTATCGAAGTACCTAGATCTGCCAGTTTAATACTGACTCACAATATAGAAAGTGAAATTCATCAATCAAACGCATTCCTCTCCCAGCGTTATCTAACATCCTAAGATAATTCATTGGGTTAATATGGTTAACCTCTAGGTCAACTATTACTGCAGCTGCTGAATAAAATGGAATTCTTTTTTTCTGTAAGTGGAGGTATCCATTTAATCTATAATGAGTTGAGAAGCGCTTGACGCGACATCAGGTTGCTAAAAAGTGTCATTCAAATATTAACCATTAGAGATCATTATCTAAGCCTAAATTTAAATGGCTTCCGTCACCGTATTTAGCTATGCAAACACCGGGATAAACCTCTACCTCGACTCCGCCTTTCTTTTTAATATGATCTGATACGTGCCCTATTAATAAACTTTTAAACTTTAGTACGTCGTCTCGTAAAACAAATCGATCTATGTGCTCTAAAAATCCGTTTGCCTCGTCAAAAATAGTCAATTGAATACAGTCTACGTTTAAAGCCTCTCCACTATGACGAAGTATATTTTCATCTTGGGTATAGTATTCATACCCCATCCACAAGCATGATCGACAATTATCCACTTGCATGCCATGTTTGGTCACCATCATATATCGCCACAATTTAAAGGATGACAGCTCAACCCAACGCAAACTTGATATACTATCTCTGTTGGTCACCCTACAGCGAATTAATTTTTGACTTACATCGTCCATAAAAATATACCTTAAACCATGCCAACTATAATAATAAAAAAAGCATCAAGGTAAAAGCATAATTTTAACACAGTAAAAATAGTGATGGTGTCGAACGAGACATATCGGCGTAAAGCTCTAGCATAACTTATTATGTGTGGCGGCCATCAGAAAGATCCGAAATGTCGGAGGTATACTCTGCTATCGCACTGTGTCTGGGGTCATTACATCCGTTACTGCGAGCATGCTATTAATCGTCGTTCCTTTGCAGGCGATGTTCAGTTTAGTTGCAGTTGGCTTATTTGGTTGTGCATATCTGGCGACGAAATTGCATTCTCGCTTGGGGAATAAACAAGTAGTGCCAGTTTATACCAGATTAGAGCTTGAGCCGGAAGAATAGGGCTCATTGTAAAAGCCAATGGGTGAACCCACTGTTTTCTGGGTAGCTAGTGTCAACAACGCTCGAAAACTGAGCCACTCCATCAGCTGAAAAGCGAGCTCAATTCAAGAGTAGTTTTTTACTGCACCATAAACGGCTTATTCTAATTGCGGTAACTTAGGTCCTAATCCTAACCTGGCCGGTTGCAGATCATTTCCAGCCATGAACCCAATGACTATGATCTTTTAAATCATGCCAATTGATTGAAACGCTATTTTTTGACATAACGGCTTCTATCCAACATGAAACAACCATGCCCCCTTCGTCAAATGTAATTTCAGACACCTCGAAGTGCTTTTCTTGATTGGTAGGCACCATAGCTGTCCACTTACTGTGAAGTAGTTTTTTTGGATTAATTTTATTCATCAGAATTTAATAAGGGTCTCAATTTTGTTAGATAAGATAGTAAGACTTTAAGTGGACATTCATTTTGATAATCAACGTGTTCTGTCAGGTAAAAGTATTAAGGGCAACTCACTATCGGTTTATGAGCTACTTGGAACCAAATAGTTATAGAACAGTATACGTGCTTTATTCCAACGACTGTTTAATTGAAAATACTGCGCCAACATTTCTGCGCTTAGCGCCAGACTATTGGCTGTAAAATAATGACGACCTTTAAAATTGTGACATGCTTATACTATTACTGACAGGCTCAAGAGCAAAAAACAAAGTCATATAAGGTCCATTATTCATTTTGCCAGAACGGTAAAATATTTGCCAAATTTTGCATAGGGTGCTGATCTTGAAACCAGCTAATGCACAATGAATGATTATGAACAAATCAAAACTTAACGAGTGGAGTATAGAATCATGATTAACAAGCTAAAACTGTTTGTAACTCGACCGTTGCCGTCTAGTATTACAGACAAACTCGCTGTCGATTTTCAGGTAACACTTCGCAAGGCAGTAACGGGTCTAAATTCACAGGAGATTTCGACCATATTCGACGAATTTGATTGTGTTTTAACGACTTTCGGGGATGTCTTCCAAGCCGCTGATTTCAGATCAAATCAACGCTGCAAATTACTCGCTAACTATGGAGTTGGATACAGTCATATCGACATTCAAGCTGCGAAGGCGGCCGGTGTCACTGTCACCATTACACCGGGTGCTGTTACTGACGCGACAGCCGATATTGGCATGATGTTAATGTTAATGGCGGGGCGGCGTGCCAGCGAGGGTGAAGCTTGTGTTCGTGCTGGAGAGTGGACGGGTTGGCATCCGAACCAGTATCTGGGTCAACATATCACTGGCAAAACTGTGGGCATCATTGGTATGGGCCGTATTGGACAAGCGATTGCAACTCGGGCTCATTTTGGATTCAGGATGAACGTCGTGTTTTTCAGTCGATCTCAAGTCACTCATTTGAATATTCCGAATGTGCAGCAGTTGAGCACGATATCAGAAGTTATGGAACGGTCAGACTTTGTTCAAATTTGCGTTCCAGGGGGCGCTGAAACTCTGCATTTGATTGGAATGGACGAGCTCGCGTCCATGCAAGCGCATGGCGTAATCATCAACACCTCGCGAGGTGAAGTCATTGATGAGCAAGCTTTGATTGATGCCCTGGTAAACAAGCGTATTTTCGCAGCAGGCTTAGATGTCTATGAGAACGAACCAATCATACCTAACGCTCTTCGGTCCTTGCCCAATGTCACTCTATTACCGCACATGGGGACCTCCGTATTGGAAGTGAGAGAGCTGATGGGTGAAGTAGTTATCAACAGCTTAAAGGCCTTTGCGACAGGTCAACCAATTTCAAACGTGGTTTTGATTTGACTGGGTTCAGTTAATTACGTTAAGAGTCGGTTAAAATTTTGAATTGTATGGATTTATCCACAAAGTTAAGGTAACGCCATGCCCTTTGCTCGTGTAATTTAAAATGCTTAACCTTCTTTTTCGTATGCTCATACTTTGTTGTTTTTTGCTACAGTAGATTAGTTTTCTGCTGGAAGTTGAATTTTGTTTGGTAATCGTTTTAAGGACATTAATCTGAAGGGCGACCTGTTTGGTGGGGTCACCACTGCAGTCATTTCTTTGCCATTGGCACTCGCATTTGGAGTTGCATCGGGTGCTGGCGCTGAGGCGGGGCTTTGGGGCGCAATAATGGTGGGTTTCTTTGCGGCCTTGTTTGGTGGTTCAACTAGCCTTATTTCAGAACCGACAGGCCCGATGACAGTGATTATGACTGCAGTGCTAACCAGTATGATCGCTAAATACCCTGAAACAGGTATGGCAATCACTTTTACCGTCGTGATGATGGCGGGAGCTTTTCAGGTGCTGCTTGGTACGCTAAAACTCGGAAAATACGTAACGTTAATGCCCTATAGCGTTATTTCAGGATTTATGTCTGGAATTGGGGTTATTTTAATTATTTTGCAATTATCACCTCTGCTAGGCCACGCCGCACCCACGGGTGGAGTCATGGGCACCTTGGTAGAGCTACCTAACACGCTGGCAAATATCAACTTTAATGAGTTACTTTTAGGCTTGTTAACGTTGGCAATATTATTCTTTTTCCCGAAGCAGTATCGAAAATATGTGCCCGCGCAATTGGTGGCTTTGGTCGCTATAACCCTGTTATCTATTTTTCTGTTCAATAGCGATAGTATTCGTCGAATTGGTGAAATACCGACCGGCTTGCCATCAGTCATTATTCCTCATTTCAATTTAGACATATTCACCACTATGGTGATTGATGCTCTGGTAGTAGGCACGTTAGGTTGTATTGATACCTTACTCACAGCCGTTATTGGTGATTCGTTAACTCGTAAAGAACACGATTCAGATAAAGAACTGCGGGGCCAGGGCTTTGCGAATATGATTTCTGGTTTGTTTGGCGCTTTGCCGGGTGCGGGCGCAACAATGGGAACAGTAACCAATATACAGGTTGGAGCGCGCTCGCCTTTATCAGGGATTATTCGAGCTTTGGTGTTAGCACTAGTGGTGTTGGTCGCTGGTGGACTAACAGAACCCATTCCAATGGCTGTGTTGGCTGGCATTGCAGTCTACGTTGGTTTTAATATTCTCGATTGGAGTTTTATTCAACGCGCTCACAAAATCAGTGTTCCAGGTATGACCATTATGTATGGCGTTATGCTGTTAACGGTTTTTGTTGATCTGATCGCTGCAGTTGGACTTGGCGTGTTTATTTCTAACATTCTTATTATTGAGCGTTTGAGTCGAGAGCAGGTTCGTCAAGTTAGAACGATCAGTGATACGGATGGTGACGACGTGCCATTAAACGATAGTGAACGAGCTCTTCTAGACAGAGCCAATGGCAAACTACTGTTTTTATACCTGTCAGGACCAATGATTTTTAGTGTTTCTAAGGCGATCTCTCGTCAGCACACGAAGGTGTCTGACTATGAAGTCATGATCCTTGATTTAACAGACGTGCCGATGATTGACATGACTGTTGGGCTTGCGCTTGAAAATGCGATAAAAGATGCACAAGACGCTCAATGTGAAGTTTTTTTACTGTGTCCCAATGTTCAAACGCAACAGCAGTTAGAAAAATTTAACATAGTAGATTTGGTTCCTGGTGGCTATACCTATTCACACCGTTACGAAGCGCTACAAGCGGCATTAAAATATTTAGACAATAATGAAGTAAAGGTTGCAGTTCAGCCTATTTAGCGTCACCCAATGAAGACTGGGAGATTTTAATACCTTTTGGCTTCAATGCCCTAAGATAAGACAAGCATCCAATCTGAGGTTGATTGAGTAAGCTGTCTTATGACCTGTTACTTATTAAAAAATCTACGGCACAAATTCTACGCTGGCC
>CAAAAM010000003.1_pt1 | contig 15878 bp, 13 predicted proteins | sample 2275911 | NCBI WGS metagenome assembly CAAAAM01 (sample SAMEA98138668, study PRJEB22522) | marine metagenome | biome: marine biome; feature: marine water body; material: sea ice | place: Arctic Ocean | collected 42258 | depth 0.7 m
CAGCAGAGTCCATTATTGCTATTCAACCCTATATGCGGGCACTAAGGATTAAGTTTAATAAAGATGGCAAAGAAAAGGAGAAAGTCCTCAACCTCTGGTGGGCTAGCAAGAACGACATTAAAAAAATTTATGAAATTGCAACAGCGCGCTACAAACTTGTCAGTTAGCTAATAAACTATATTTTAAAAATGCTAAACAAGGTAGCTTAGTGCCCTCATTAATAGTGCAGGTAACGCATTAATCGACATTCAGGCAAAAGTCACCCAAATTTTTAGTTTGATGGCGCTATTTTTAAAATGTTTAATTCGAATCTTTAGGCCTTGTAGATCGACTAAAATCGATATGTGCCGATGATTATTTCTAGCTAGTTCACGCACTTTTTTCGCTCGTGCTAGGTGCTCTTCTGAACTTTCATATGAAAAACTTAGCCACACCACATCAACTACAACCTTTATTAGTGCATCGAGTGCTTCGTTTGACTGCGTTGCTGGCCCTAGAATTGTTACAATTTAAGTTCTAGGTAGACCTTCTATCACCGCTCTCTTCCTTTGTTCCAACATATTGATGTTGATCATTGGTTGCCGTTTAGAAGCTCTAGGAATCTATTAGACTTAGGACGGCAACTACTCCAAGCAAAATCTAAGATACTTTCGATAAAACTACTGTATTTAAACAGATGCTAATCAGATTTCTAAAAAAAGTGGGTATAACTTAGATTATGCATTACGAGGCTTATACTCATCGACAACCTGATTGATTCTCTATCACTGCCAGCGCATGTAGATGCAAATGATCATCGATACAAAGCAGAAGCCGCCTAAGAATAACTATATCGGGACAATTGCACAGGTCCCCACCTCTGAATAAAGATTGGACTAGTGAACAAAAATAACCGGAATCTTAGCGTGTGCTAGCAAATGTCCCGTAGCACTCCCCATGATGATATTTCTAAGCTTCGGACGACTATAACCACCCACAACTAGCCTGTCACATTCCATCTCACCCGCTTTAGCTAGCAAGGCTTCACCTGCCGACATATTTTTCGAATTAAAAAGTATCGGCTCGGCCGATACTCCATGACGTCGCAGGTAAATACAGGCATCTTCTGCATTCACCGGTTGCTTCATACGATCTTCCGAACTCAAAACAAACACCTTATCGGCCCTTTTTAAATTACCTAGCATCGATGAAATTGCCTGCGCTGCCTCCTTGCTGCTATTCCAGCCAATGGCGAGGCGTTTACCGGGAATATCAAGTACTACATTGCGTTGCGTCATTAAAACAGGTCGACCACTCTCTCGTAGTGCGGCTTCGAAAGAGCTTGGAGGCGGCGTCGTTTTAACAGGCTGCGGCACAATGATCAGGTCTGCAAGACGGCCATACCGACCAATTAATTCGTCGCGTTGGCCAGTGCGTTCCAGAAAATCGGCAGAAACGTTTCCATATCCAGCATCGCGCGGTTGTATAGGAACACTATATCTTTGACAGATTTCAGCGAACCGTTGCTTAAGCGCTTCGCTTTCTTTCTCAGCGGATGCGTTAGCAGATTCAATAATGGTTTTACGCATGCTGGCCGATATCCCCATGTTGCTAAATGGGATCATGTGCTCTGTTTCTTTTTTCACATATAACAGATCCAGATGACCATCATTCCTTACGGCCATACTGATTGCTGTTTCCATCAAAGAGTCTGCTGTGCTGCTTTCGCGGATGGGTAGTAAGATTGTTTTAAAAGCCATAGTTAAAATCCATCAAAGAAGCGCTTAAGTTGTAATAATTAAGGTCGAATTATATCTGACACCGGAAATCTGGAATACAGTATACCAGATTATAAAGCATTTACGTTAACAACACGATCTTGCCAAAATGACCGCCCTTTTCCATTAACTGATGGGCTTTTGACGCTTCGCTCAATGGATAACTTGCCGCTATAAGCGGTTCAATCACGCCAGTCGCAAACAATGGCATGACAGTTGTCTCAAATTGTTGAATAGTTTCTGCTTTTTCGTTAATTGAACGTGACCGGAGAACAGAACCAATCAGTTGCTGGCGCTTAACCATTATCATCGCCAAGTTAACTTCAGCTTTGATGCCACCCATGACGCCAATCAAAACAAGGCGTCCATAAACAGCCAATGACTTAAGATTGGGTTCCAGATATTTGGCTCCGATGTGATCGAGAATGACATCCACTCCTCGCTTTTTGGTTAAAATCTTTATTTCTGCAGCAAACTCCTGGCTTCGATAATCAAAAACATGATTAGCACCCTGCTGTTTAATCCGATTGATTTTGGATTCAGATGCAGTAACAAAAATCTCGGTCTCTGGACTCAGCGCTTTACACAACTGTATTGCTGCCGTCGCGACCCCACCACCGCCGCCATGGATTAATACAGATTGTTTCCCCAACAATCCCCCAAGCATAAATAAATTTAAATAGGCCGTAATATAGGTCTCGCAAATACACGCAGCTTGTTCAAAACTAAGAGCCTCAGGAATCCGCATACAATGGCTTTCATGTGCAACGGCATATTCAGCATAGCCACCGCCTCCCACAAGCGCGAAAACTCGATCTCCTTTTTTGTAAAGGCTAGTGTTTGCTCCAACCGACTCGACGATACCAGCCACTTCCAAGCCGAGGATTTCAGAATCGCCCGGAGGTGCCGGATAATTTCCCTGGCGCTGAATAATATCAGGCCTGTTTACCGAAGTTGCTTTCACCTGGATCAGGATCTGACCTTCTGCTGGTGCCGGTGTTTCCACTTCGGAATATTGCAACCTATCAGCGTCGCCGAAATCTTTTAATGTAATCGCCTTCATTTATTCATACCTATAGTGATCGAATCAGTTTAGTGCCCTACCATACCTGAATACATCGAATTAAAACCCAGCTGCATGACCATCTTTACGTGAGTCTGAACCACCCTGAAGGACTCCATTTTCCCAGTCGATATAAATCGCCTGGCCACCGCCATGTGGGGAGTCTGCTTCGACAATCCTGTGGCCCATTTTTGAAAGCCCATCTCGAATAGTTTGTGGAATACCCTGCTCGACAGATAACTCACCGTCGTAAAGAAAGAACCTGGCAGCATCTAACGACGCCTGAACATCCATGCCATAGTCAATCCAGTTCGACAGTACATATGCCTGCCCCATTGCCTGATACTGACCACCCATGACCCCAAAACCAAGTACAGGTTTATCACCTTGGTAAACCATCGCAGGAATTATCGTATGCATGGGTCGCTTATTCGGCTCCAATTGGTTGAAGTGACCTGAGTCTAGCGAGAATCCTGCCCCTCTATTTTGTAAATTGATACCCGTAGAACCTGCAACCAAACCGCTACCCCAAGAATGGAAAACGCTATTGATGAATGAGCAAACGTTTCGATCTTTATCCACTACGGTTAGGTAAACCGTATCTTTATGGTTGGGTAGCGCAGAAGTCACTGGCTGGCTTAACGCACTATCCATCGATATTCTGCCATATTGCTGCGCAGCGAATTCGTTGGAAAGCATTTGCTCGATCGGAAGTTGATTAAACTTTGAATCACAAATAAATCGGTCTCGTTCGGCCATTGCAAGACTAAAAGCCTCACTCAGCAGATGAACATGCTGAGTGCTGAGGTGCGAATAATCCTTAACTTGTGTTTGCGCCATGATGTTAAGTGCCATCAGAGTTGTTATGCCCTGACCGTTAGGCGGAATTTCGCAGACTCGATAGCCTCGATAATTAGAACTGATCGGCTCTACCCATTCGCTTCGGTGCGACTTAAAATCTTCAAGCTTTAATAAGCCATTATGCCGATCACTAAACCGAATGATTTCTTCAGCAATTTCACCCTGATAGAACACATCGCGTCCCTGTTCTGCAATAAGTCTAAGGCTACGGGCTAAGTCCGGTTGTTTATGAATAGTGCCGACTTTAGGGGCTTTGCCGTTAATTAGATAGGCAGCACTTGCCTCTGGCGTCGCGGCAAGTAATTCCTCACTGTCAGCCCAATTATGAGCAACCACCGGGCTCACAACATAACCATTTTGGGCGTAATTAATGGCTGGTTTTAATAATTCTGCAAAATCTAGTTTTCCTAGTGATTGGCTCGCACTGTGCCAAGCGTCGATTGCCCCAGGTATAGTCACCGGCAAAATGCCTGTTTCGGGCATAGTCTCATGCCCGCGTTTGTGCATCTCATCTATCGAGGCCGCAGCAGGTGAACGCCCGCTTCCGTTTAAAGCATGAAGTTTTCCAGTTGCCGCTTCGTGATAGAGAATAAAACAATCCCCACCAATACCGGATGAATAACTTTCTACGACCGATAAAGTAGCACTAGCAGCAATAGCAGCATCCATTGCATTGCCACCCTCTCGTAGTATTTGTAAGGCAACCTGAGTCGCCATGGGCTGGCTCGTTGCTGCCATGGCTTCGGTGCTCATAACGGGCGATCGACCGGGTAACTGGTGGTTTCTCATCGGATTGTTCCTAAATAAATGATGTTCTTTTAAAAATCGGACTGTGCGTAAAATTTAACCCTAATCGTCTGGATCGTAACAATCATGGTCGTCAATAGGTCTTTATAGCTTGGAATAGTTAAGAGCCTGTCTGACTTAGGGTGATAAACGCTCGCTAGCCCACTGGCCATCCTCATTGCGCTCAAATAGAAATCGGTCATGTAGTCGGCTTGCCTGTTCTTGCCAAAACTCCATAATTTCTGGTTTGATTCGATAGCCACCCCAAAATGGTGGTAATGGAACCTCTTTGTTTTCATACTTCTTTTTCACACGCTCAACCATAGTGTCTAAGGTGGATCGGGAACTGATCATTTCACTTTGGCCTGATGCCCAGGCACCTAACTGACTGCCTCGAGGACGCGTAACAAAATACTTTAAAGATTCGGCTGTCGATATCTTCTCAACCTGCCCAGCGACCAGCACCTGCCGCCCCAGAGATTGCCACGGAAACAATATGCTCACTCTATTATTAAGTGCCATTTGCTGTGCTTTACGACTGTCATAATTGGTAAAGAAAACAAACCCCTGTTGATCAAATAGTTTCAACAAAACAGTGCGCTGATATGGCTGCCCACTATCATTCACAGTCGCCAAAGACATTGCACCAGGTTCATGAATATTGCTACTACAGGCATCTGCATACCAGGCATCGAACTGGGATATGGGATCCATTTTAAGGTCACTTCGTGCTAACCCTCGCGCCATGAATTGCTCACGGAGCTCACTCGTTATTTTCATTATAATCACTCGGTTCTAAAACATTATTAATAAATCTTCACTTGTTCCAACCAACTGACTTGAATCAACTGTTGATCAAAGAGTGGTTGTGGAAAGTAGTGCTACTGACTGACAAATATGCTGAAAGCTGTTTTGCGCTTTATCTGAAACATGCCGCGCTCGGAGATAGTCATGTGTTAACCCGAGTTCGTTGTAACACTCAGCATACACATCAGCAGCACAGAGCCTTTCTATATAGAGCTTGGCGTCATCGCGTAACGGATCAATATCCGCCGAAAATGCAATTGTCGGTGGCAAACCATTAAAATAATTGGCTACCAAAGGATAAAATTCAGGGTCACGAATAGCGTCCTCAACGTTATCAGAACGCATTTTTCGATAATAAAGAATATCTGCCGTGGTTAACAAAGGTACCACAGCGTTCGTCGCGTAGGAGTCTAGATCGAATAAGTCTCCCCCAAGTCCAGGATAAACCAGTACCTGCCCGAACGGCTTCCGACTCACATTTTTAAGTCGATGGCCTAATCCAGCAGCCAAAGTAGCGCTAGCCGATATGCCAACCAAGATTGAATTCGGTTGCCAGCAAACATCAAAAGCATCGGCGACATCATCAAGATGAACTGGATGTTTATATTCCGGTGCCAATCGATAATCGATAGAAATAGCATCCAACCCTGTTTTGCCACAAAGCTCGGCACAAATATCGTCGTGAGAGTCAAGATCACCTAAAATAAAACCACCACCGTGTATAAAAACTATTTGCCCATCAGCAACAACCTCGGCTAAGGTATTTCGATATCGGCGAATGGGTATTGGTCCATGGCGGCCAGTCACAACATCATCTGATGATTCAACACCAACCGGATAGGCTGAGAAAAAATGACGGCAGGCTGCGTTAGAGTTAATCCGCTGTTGTTCGATGCTGGTATCTGTCGAGAGATTGCCCGATACCTGCATCATAGTGTCGATAAATAGCTGTATTTCACTATCGATTTCAAAATGGGCCATTAGAACCTCAGTTTCAGGATAAATACGTCCTGATTAAATTATAGATTTTAGGTACTAATTAGCAATGTAATACGGGCTTGGCCGGAATATAGCTCATCTCAGATACCCCTGTTCATGATGATCTTTAACATGGCCGTCTGAAACCAGTTAATTATCAATGATTCCACTAATATAAAGAATTAGATTGATAGGTCCAAATTTCAGACCATGGAATTTAGCCGCAAATCGTCCACCTTTATCAATGATATGAGTCACCACACCCTCTGTCTCCTGATCATTCTCAGCCAATTCCGCGCGAATATTATAAGCTTCGATTAGCGTTCTTGTGGTGGCTACGTTTGCATCTTTAGAAGCCGTCAAGAATAGCCAGTTGGTTGCTCCAAAACCATGTGTCTGAGCATAGTTTTTCATTGCATCCTGCGCATCATCTGTCGGGCCAGCGCTAATGGTAATAAATTGAACATCAGCCTTGAGTGGCGTTATGTTAACTTTTTGCTGAATGTCGGCAATTACTGCAGCCTGTCGTTCGCAGCCATTTTGACAATGCGTAGACGTAAAGTTAAGCACTACCACCTTATTTTTAAAATCAGACAACCTGACTTTATTACCTTTAGCATCTATCAGCTCAAAAGGTGGTGCGCTTGGTAAATCAATCACTTGGAAGTAAGGCTCATGTGCTTTCATATAAGCGTCAATATTGCCCTTTGGATGATCAGCGTAGGCAGGTACGATTCCCATTAACATGACCACAGCGCTTAACATTAAGATCCTTACAGACATAATCTATCCTTTAATTATTTGGTATTAAGTTGTTTTTTGATGCTTGATTCACATCCTTATTGTCGCTGGACTATTACATTCGGTAAACTAAAAAGTTGCCCCAATTTTTTTAATTAGAGGCTTACCTCAGTAGAATTCTTAAACTTTATAGCATTGTACTGCTTGCCGCAGAAAAAGTTTAGTCGATAAATATTGGCAGGTTGTTCATTAACAACTCATCCAAAATAGCGCGTCACAGCAAAACCCGCTTCATCTAGAGTCAATGCCGAAGCCTCAGCCCGTCACTACCCAATTACTGTAGCGTCGACCAAAACATCTGAAGAAATTAAGCTTCGAGTTGAACTGGACCTGTTATTGATCGCTCACTATATTGTTTGAGCGGCGCGGCTGAAATTAACTTTTTGCGCTAGTTTGTTGGCCTGTGGGCAAGAGTTTGAGTACGATGAATAACAACTCGAAACGGCTCAACAAGGGCCAAAAATACAGTCGTGAATAATAGACCTTCAAATTCGTCGATAATCTTCCCCTTACTATTCTTCAATCAGAGTGGATAAATCCCGTGCCGCGTCGCGTAGCTGCGGAACAAAGCGTTTCGCATCATCTAATGCAAAGCGAAACACCGGTGCCTGTATGGCGAGTGAGCTGTAAAACCGTCCCACTTTGTCAGTGACCGGCACACCAATGGCTATCATGCCTTCAAAAAATTCTTCATTGTCGATTGATAGCTGGTTCGCTTTGATCTTTTCAATTTCCATCAGCAGTTGATCAGGATCTGTAATACTATTTTTGGTATAAGCTTTTAGATCAAGCTTTTCAATCACAGCCTTGCGTTTTCTGAGTGGTAGGCTGCTCAAAAATAGTTTACCACTAGCCGTGCAATGAAGTGGCACTCTTGTGTCCATTGGGAAGGTCAGTTTTAAAGCTCGCTCGGTTTCCACTCGATCCGAGTAAGCCATGTGCAGGCCATCTGCATACGCGATATTGCAGGTTTCACCGACTTCTCGCGAAAGCGCCTCGAGAATGCCATGACGTTGAGCGCGAAATCGAGAATGCGATAGAACGCCAACGGCCATATCGTACAGCCGATTACCTGGCATATAACTTTTGCCATTAATTTTTTTTAGTAAATAACCCTGAGCCTCTAGTTCTGCACATAGCCGATGAGCCGTTGCTTTGGGCAAATTGAGTGATTCATTGATTTCAGTGACACTAATGGGTTTGATTGCCGCCGCTACGACATCAAGGATATCAAGGACTCGGTGAATGGTCGAACCGCGTTCATGTTTCATATTGACGATGATCCAGTGGGAATATGACTAAAAAAACTAATTATCCCTAAAATGAGAAAATTAATTCCGTTTTAGCGATTAATGTTATATTTTATCGGTAAGGAAGTCGAATTTCGAGACTATTTAATCGGTAAAGCTATCACGCATGAGAAACAACTTGTACCAAATGGCGGCTAATATATCGCAATTGAAAACCTTAGCCAAATCGCAGATTGCCAGATTTGTTTATGATTATCTTTGTGGTGGTTACAATCAAGATCTAGCGGTTTCAAATAACCGACGAGCACTCGATAGCACTTACTTTCAGCCGACCTATCTAACCAAAGCCGAGAAGGCTGATACCTCGGTAGAAATTCTTGATCAGACTTATGCGTCACAGTGTGGTGCCACGCCACTGGGCTTGAGCGGCCTGATATGGCCTGGTGCATCAACCTTTCAGGCAAAGGATAGCGGTGTTGAATCGAGTGTTGATCTGGCTAAATTCCTCGCTCAAGGTGTCAATATAGTGTTTGCTGGCGGAGCTTTTATGTACGGTGTTGGTGCGCTGGGGAAAGTCAAAGCCAGACATGTATGCGATATTTTGCAAACTGATCGGCTACAAGTATTAGGGCAGTTTCATTGTCCCCACCCTAACCTTCTAAAAAACTTCCGGATAGAATGACCGTGGCTGAATTTGATTACATTATTGTTGGTGCAGGGTCAGCTGGTTGTGTTTTAGCTAATCGGCTGTCAAAAGATCCTACTAACCGAGTGCTACTACTAGAAGCGGGGGGCAAAGACAACAACCCCTGGTTACATGTACCTGTCGGCTATTTTAAAACCATGCACAATCCGTTATTCGACTGGTGTTATCAAACTGAACCTGACCCAGGTATTGACGGGCGCCAATTACAATGGCCGCGAGGCAAAGTGTTAGGTGGTTCGAGTGCATTAAATGGATTGCTATATGTCCGTGGCCAACGTCAGGATTATGACCGCTGGCGAGATTTAGGTAATGCAGGATGGGGTTACAGCGATGTTTTACCTTATTTTAAAAAGTCCGAAGACAACCAACGAGGCGCTAACCCATACCATGGTGTTGGCGGCCCGCAAAAAGTATCTGATCTGCGTTTACGTCGCCCAATTGCCGAGCATTTTATTAAGGCCGCTATGGAGCAGGGCATTCCTTTCAATGACGACTATAACGGCGCAGAACAGGAAGGCGTTGGCTATTTTCAACAAACAGCTTTTAAAGGTTTTCGTTGGAGTACTGCTCGGAGTTTTCTCAAGCCCGCACGAAATCGACCTAATTTAACCGTCTACACTCAAGCTCAGGTGAGTCGTCTTATCATCGAGGGCAAGCGCGTTACCGGCGTCGAATTTAAACGCGGTGGTCAGTTGCAAAGTGCTACGGTAACGAGAGAGGTAGTACTCTGCGCCGGTGCGGTCAATTCGCCGCAGATACTTCAATGCTCTGGTATTGGTGATCCTGAGGCTTTGTCATCCGTTGGGGTTGAAGTGCGCCATGCACTGCCTGGTGTGGGTAAAAACCTACAAGATCATTTGCAGGTAAGGCTGGTATTCGAAACCAGTGAAAGAACCCTAAACGATGAACTCAATCATCCGCTAAAACGGCTAAAAGTAGGCCTCGAATACCTGTTCAACCGATCTGGACCTTTAACCCTTGCAGCTAGCCAGGTAACTATATTTACCCGTTCAAGTGCAGGTGTTGATCGGCCAGACATCCAGTTTCACATGCAACCTCTTAGTGCCGACAAGCCCGGTGATGGAGTGCATCCATTCTCAGCCTTTACTACATCGGTTTGCCAGCTGCGGCCTTATAGTCGAGGAGAAATACGCATCAAGTCAGCTGATCCATTTGAGTATCCCGAAATTCATCCCAACTATTTATCAGACGAGCGCGACTGTGCTGTCGTGGTCAATAGCATCAAGGTGGCGCGTGGCATTGCCAATGCACCGTCGCTAAAACCGCATATTATCCGAGAGCGAGTCCCAGGTAACGAATTTGAGGATGATCAGCAGTTGCTCGAAGCGGCGCGAAAATTTAGCCAGACTATTTACCATCCAGCGGGTACTTGCAAAATGGGATCGGACAAAATGGCCGTTGTTGATGACCGATTGAAACTACATGGCCTTGAGGGGCTGCGCATTGCAGACTGTTCAATTATGCCCGAAATTGTTTCCGGCAATACGAATGCCCCGACCATTATGATTGGAGAAAAAGCGGCAGATATGATTTTGGCTGACAATCGTTCATAGAGTCTCATAATCTATTGGGTACCGCAGCAGTGGTGGTTGGTTTTTTGTTTTGTGGTACTGCGTGGCTCGGCTATGCCCTGAAGGAAGCGTTTGATCAGTAAAATCGCCACCGCGCGAATTGTCTTCCACTTTTTTTAAATACAGCGGCACATTGTTGTCAGCCCATTTCGAGTTGCCACGCACGTAGAGTAAACCGTTGAGCACGCAGGCGACCGGCCTGGCGGAAACGATAATATAACCGAATTGATTCACGAGCCCCTTGTCGTTATATGTTTTGATCCGGCAATTCAATAAGTCATGTTAAAAAAGAACTAATATTCTCGTTTAAGATTCTTTGATGGAGCTTCTAGGTGGTTCTGTCCTAAATAGCGCCATCAAGTTCGGCTTTTGGGATACCGAGCCGATACGAAATTTATGTGTATTTAGTTCTGTTACTCAGACGCAAAAAAATGTAAGGTTGAGACTGAAAGTCTCATTTAAACTGAGTTTTGTCGATATGCGGCATTCAACTGGGCCGGAACGCCGACCCAACAAGCTACGGGGCAGTGCCTTCAGCCTCGCAGCGCATAAAATAACGAAGGCTTTCTTATTACGAGGAGAAGACATGATCAATCTAAAAACTATGGTTGCCAGTACAGCAGTCCTTGCACTCATGGCATCGTCTGCCATGGCGGCAGACAAGGTCTTGCGTATCCAGTCGGTGCTATCCACCTCTGCTGACGAAGTCGTTATGTTGAGGGAGTTCGGTAAAGATGTCGCAGCGCTGACTAGTGGCTCGCTCACCATCGAAGTTCTGCCAGCTGGCGCTGTTGTTGGGCCACGAGACGTCATGGATGCCGTTGACGCGGGGCTCGTTGAAGGTGGATTTGCCTGGACACATTATTGGGGTGGTAAACACATTGCGGCTAACCTGTTCGGAGCGCCTATAGCGGGTGCCGGTGTAGGACTCGATAACATCGCGTTCCTGAGCTGGTTCCAGTACGGTGGTGGCAAGGAACTGTATGACCGCCTGTGGGATGAAATGGGTGTGAACGTCAAAGGATTCATGCTACAGCCAGTGGGCCCTGAGGCACTCGGTTGGTTCCCAAAGCCAATCAAGTCGATGGATGACTTCCGTAAATTACGCTTCCGTGCACCTCCAGGCATGGTTGGTGCCGCATACGCTGAAATCGGTGTTCCAGCGGTTGCCATGGGCGGCGGCGACATTCTGCCAGCGCTTGAGAAAGGCACGATAGACGCAGCCGAGTGGTGCTGCCCCAAGCCAGACTCCGTCTTTGGTTTCCAGAAAGTGCTAAAGCACTACTATCTCCAAGGTCTGCACCAGGTAGTCGTGAACGCAGACATGTATGTGAATGGCGATTTCTACAACTCGCTGAGCACAGTTGAGCAGAAAGCACTGGAAGTGGCGGCAAACGCGTCTCTGTCAAAATCCTTGTCCTACAGAATCTATGAGAACGGTAAGGCACTGAAAGATCTGACGGATAATCACGGTGTTATCTTGGAAGATACGCCTGCGGATTATTTCACAGAGTACATGGCGGCCGCTAAAAAGTCGCTACAAGCCGCTGCGGATGAAAACGAGTTCTTCGCAGAAGTGTGGCAGTCGCAAAAGGATTTCGCCGACACAGTAGTACCATTCTGGTCAGGTGCACAAACTTCAAACGCAAGTTTGGGTCGCGCACATGCAGTTACACTGAAGTAAAAAAATACTTCGTTGCGAGGACCATCAAGGCCTCGCTTCGAAGTTTCTATAAGTAGTATCATTCTGGGTAAGCGCACAGTCCTCGAACGCAAGTTTGGGCTGCGCACATGCGGTTACACTTAAGTAAAAAAACTTCGTTGCGAGGCTCATCGAGGCCTCGCTTCGAAGTTTCTGTCAGGGGCTAAGCCCTGTTTAAATAATAAGAGCCCAAAATGGGCACAAACATATAGGGGAAGAAGGGGCATGGCTGTAGATGAAATCAATCCGGAAGACCTCGAGATTGCGGATGAACTAATTGCGGAGCGTCGTGCAGAGGCCCCGGGTGAAACGCCAGAAGATATGACCCCTTGGCAACGCCCTATTACGGCAGCTATTGACGTAATCAATTACCGGGTAGGCCAAATTATTTCCCTGCTCTTGGTGCCGCTCCTTGTTGTAGTGGTGCTAGAAGTCCTTTCAAGAAACTCCTTTTCGATCTTGCAAAATGCCGGATTCGAAGACTTCGCCCGAACTCTCGGTCTTGGCCCCACGCTCTGGGTATATGACACCAGTCGTATGATAGCCGGGGTACTCTTCATGGCGGCCGCGGGCTATGGTTTGATGCGCGGAGTTCACATCCGTGCCGACTTCCTCTACCGAAGTTGGTCGGCAAAAACACAAGCGACAGTGGATGCAACACTGTACCTGCTGTTCTTTATGCCTTCGATGATCTTCTTTACTGTTATCGCCTCAGATTTCTGGTGGCTCGCCTTTTCAAGAGGTGAAACCATGCAGGTCGACAGTGCCTGGGGACCTCTTTTATGGCCAGCGCGCCTGGCGATGCCAATCGGTGCCTTCCTCTTGACGCTGCAAGGCCTCCCTGAGATTTTCCGTGCATTTCACAAGATGGGTAAAGAGCGAGAGCGTTTGTTTGTAAGGGCCTTACCTGTCTATGTAATCGCACTGATCTGGCTCATTCTGGCGGTGTTCCATCCGAGTATTGTCCCAGGTGGCGAATCGTTTTCTGACCTCATGTCCGCCCGATCAAACATGGACAAAGCTACCATCGGATTGATCATGCTGGGGGCTATGCTGTTCGTTATTTTTATCGGTTTTCCAATTGCCTTCACGTTGATTTTTCTTGCCTTTGTGTTCGGCATTTGGGGCGCCAACTTCAAGTTAACCACGCTGTTGATGACGCTAAATACAAACTCCACCATGTTGAACGATCAGCTCATGGCCGTGCCGCTTTTTGTACTGATGGGAATAGTGATGGAAGCGGCAGGCTTGATGGACCGGTTGTTTGCATCGATCCAGATGATGATGTCACGCGTCCGCGGTTCATTGTTCATCGCCGTGCTAATCGTATCGACGATTTTTGCAGCAGCCACTGGTATTGTCGGCGCTTCTGTAACCCTGCTTGGGATCATGGCTGGTGCAACCATGACCAAAGCAGGTTATGACGTCAAGCTTGCGGCTGGAACCATCACCGCAGGCGGCACATTGGGCATTCTGATACCACCCTCAATTATGCTGATCGTTATGGGACCTGTTCTGGAAGTTTCAACCCTTGACCTCTTCCGTGGCGCCTTTATTCCCGGCGCCATGCTAGCGACCCTCTACCTGCTCTACACCCTTGGACGCTGCTGGCTGAATCCCGACCTTGGTCCAATTTTGTCAGAAGAGGACCAACCTGAAACATCGCCATTTTATGGCGCTGAGGTCGCGCTGATTTGCCTGGGTGTTTTGACCGTTTGCCGAGTGTTTGGCCTTGCCATGGGCGGCGCTTTTAGCGGTATGATTCCTTTTGGCGGCTTAATCGTATTGGCCATTACCTGTGCCATCGCCTATGCCGCATACCGTCGTTTGAATCTACTCAAAATTGTGCTTCCGCTTACGCTACTCTTCCACATCTATATGATCTTTGCGAATATGGGAGAGAACGGTAGCCTGCCAATCTGGTCGATAACCCTCTGTTCATTCACCCTGCTTCTGGGATATTTGGGGCGACCGATTTATAACGCAACGTCAGACAATGGATTCTATTTCTCGGATCTCTGGGATGAGTTCTTTGCCGGGCTCATGCCTCCCACGATCCTAATTTCTTTTGCTTTGGGGTCGATTCTGCTTGGCCTGGCAACACCCGCTGAAGCCGCAGCTATGGGCGCCTTTGGTGCTATCTTGTTAGCTAGCTGGTACCGCAAATTCACCGTTCCTAGTTTCTTTGACAGTCTGGTGAGAGTCCTAGAGTTCACAGTTGTGATCGTGTTCCTGGTTGCCGCATCGAAATTCTTTGGCGCCGAATTCAGTTATTTGGGCACGCCAAAGATGATGACTGAAATGCTACTTGGTCTCGACATGTCGCCTTACCTCGTTCTAATGGTCATTATGGCACTAATCTTCCTTCTGGGATGGCCACTGGAGTGGGTGCCTATTGTTCTGATCGTCGTGCCAATTTTGCTGCCAACAGTCGAGGCGCTGGACATCCACGGGTTGGATCGCTACGACCTGATGGTCTGGTTTGGCATTCTGGTCGCGGTGAACCTGCAGACCGCTTGGCTATCTCCACCTGTGGCCTTGTCAGCTTATTTTCTGAAGGGGGTGGTGCCGGATTGGGATCTCAAGGACATCTATCTGGGCATGATGCAGTTCATGGGGATTCAACTCATCGGTCTCATCCTGCTGTTTATCTTCCCGCAACTGGTACTTTGGCTACCCAGAGTGATGTCTGGTGGGTAAGTCATGAAGGGTAAATTATGAAAGGTAAATTATGGTGCATCTGATTCAATCTGTCTTGCGCTGGGCAGCGCCCGACAGGATGATATGGCACTAATCGATGAACCACTTAAGTTACTCGGCATTCAAAACTTACAAGTGATCGATGAATCGATCATGCCAAAGTTTGTGTCAGGTAATACCAATGCATCGACGATTATGATTGCGGAAAAAGCGGCCGATATGATTATTGAATATAACGCTCATTAAAATCGCCAGATAAACATGTGATTTCATAAAAAGGGCCGAACTTAAAAGGGCTGGACTAGATCGTGTCACCAGGGACGCGAACTACACCTTCCATCAAAACCCTGGCGCTACGACTCATTTTTGCTTTATTAACAGACCATACGCCGTCGCGCTGACTGACTTGCGCGCCTACTCGTAAAGTGCCAGAAGGATGGCCGAAGCAAACGCTTTGAAACGCGTCACCACCGGCAGCCTGGTTGACTATAGTACCGGGAATTGCCGCTGCGGTTGCAATCGCAACGGCAGCGGTGCCCATCATCGCATGGTGTAATTTCCCCATTGATAACGCCCTAACGTTCAGATCGATATCCGACGCTGAAATGGGTTTAGCACTTGAAGCCACATAATCACTCGGGTGAGCCACGATGGCAACTTTGGGTATGTGCTGACGTTGTGATGCTTGCTCAATTGTATCGACCAAGCCCATAGCCACCGCACCCTGAACTCGTATGGTTTCAAATCTGTTCCTTATACACATCCCCGAGCCCACGAGACCGTACTCGATCTCGTATGCCGTCTTCTGCTTGAAAAAAAAAAACCAGCCATTCTCCACACTTCATGCCTACCCTCCTGCCGCCTCACCTCACACC
>CAAAAM010000004.1_pt1 | contig 15623 bp, 11 predicted proteins | sample 2275911 | NCBI WGS metagenome assembly CAAAAM01 (sample SAMEA98138668, study PRJEB22522) | marine metagenome | biome: marine biome; feature: marine water body; material: sea ice | place: Arctic Ocean | collected 42258 | depth 0.7 m
AATATCTACAATTCAATTAATTTACGGCGCAACTCAGCGTCAGTGGAAACTTATCGGTATTTCCGGCTGCGCTTTTTTGCATCTTGGGTAAAGGCAGTGGCGAGTATAGGAAAGCCTAATTGGGACTTCCTCAATTTCGGTGACTAACTTGTCACTACCAAATAACATGTTCAAACGTCATAGCTATTAACTAATCGATGATTGACATCTCGATGACCGGCTTCATCTTGTCTGATCACTAAGATGACATCACGCAGCCTCGCATCAGCAGGTAATTTCCAATAATCAATCGCAATTTTCGGAGCCGGAAGATTCTCCAAGCAACCGCTGTCCACATCCGCTAGATATTCACCATAGCTATACACCGCCTCTTCCTCAAAATACCCAACTAGACGATGAGCAGTGCGACCAGAAACAACATAAAGAGTCAAAAATCTGGTGAAAAAAATACCTTGAGCCAGCAAAATCAGGAGGCGCTCGAAACCACTGGGCTGGGCAATTTCCATAAGCGTCATCAAGTGCATACGTTCATTCTCAGCCTCATCTAAGAGTATGCGAATCATTGGTCGGTCGTCGCCCATCCTACGAGGTAAACGTATGTGTTGCAACATCCCAACAACCATCCCCAGCACTGCTGCGACGGTCTCTAACATCACCGCGCGATGGCCATAGCGCTTCGCAAAAAAAAAGTCTGCAAGAAAGCGCAAAATTTTCGTTAAATGAAGCGCCACGCGGTCAGAAATGCCAGAAGGTCTGGAAGACTATGTTGAGTCATTTATAACTGCTTTTTGAGTGTGGGAAGAGTCTTGATGCTCAGGTGCCCATTATTTTGATCATGTGGTGCGCTAACAAAAAGCCTAGTGTAGAGTTAGGGACGAGACGTGACAAAATCAACTGCCAGCCGGGTCTTTTAGTTGAGAAGGTTATCAAAGCTGAACTATATGGTCGCGGCAAGGCGTTTATGTTAGCTTTACCGGCTTCAAAGTCTGACTCAAGAGGGTTGAGCATTAATCTTTCCAAAACCCTTTTGAAGACACCCATCAAAATAAATTGACATGAAATCTCCTTCTGTGAGGTTAATTCTCTGAACTTTCACAAAAGGATACTGTGATGCCAAGATCAATGAAGACTCAAGTTTCTCTCGAGGGCACCCCCTGTTCTGGTCTAATAGAACAGTTCGGGGAATACATTGAATCTGCAGCCCATAGCGGACATTTTGAAGCTACGCTAACGGTATGTCTCGTAATGGCTAGGGTCAAACGTAACTGTAAGAATTGGGTCATGCTAGAGTAAAGATATGAAATTGGCACAAGTATTATCAGTTTCCAAACCCGCTGAGATCAATTTTGAATGGCTCTAGCTGTTAATATGGCTAAGTTAGCCACGTGCTTTTTCATAATGAACGTGGATATACGAGACTCTCCAACCCCTTCAGTAATAGTCGTCCAGCCTTACCACCGTTTCCAGACATTCTCTTGATTGATACCAACTCAAGTGCTTTTGCGTGGTTGCTTAAAAACTCTATATCTTCTGGATTTAATGTTTCATTATCTTTAAGTATTTGGTCTGCATGGGTAGCTATTGTCGTAATCAAATGATGACCAAATGAACCTCCACCACCCTTAATAGAATGAGCCAAATCAAGTGCTTTTGTTTTTAACTCGCTATCATTTGGTTGATTAGATAAGTCAGAAATCACTTTTGTAAAACCTTCACATTGTTGTTTTAACCCAGCCTCATACATTGTTAAAAAATCAGCAAACGAACCTTCACCAATGGCGGCCATCTCGGAAGGGATCTCAGTGGACTTTTCAGTTGTTTGATCAACGATGTTCGCAACCCGTTGTAGCACTTGGGCAAAGTTCATAGCGCCTACATTTTTTTCAACACTAGCGTCGGGGAAAATGGACTGTTGACTCGTCTCTGACATAATCCCTTGAGGCATTGTAGTATGAATTTCTTCACCTAAACATTTGTTAATCGATTTAAGTAGAAGCCTTAATTCTATTGGTTTACTACAGATATCATTCATACCTGCAGTCGTATATTCTCTGATATTACCCACTGAGATATCAGCGGTCAGGGCGATGATTGGAATGTTGGACTTAGGGCCATTCGTTGCGCGGATAGAAGCCGTTGCCTCTAAGCCGTCCATCACCGGCATGCGAATATCCATGAATATAATGTCAAAATCTTCCGCGTTAAGAAGGTCAATCGCACATTGCCCATCCTTCGCGATTTCAACCGAGTGATGTAATTTGTTTAACAGCACCCGTATCAGATATTGATTAACCTTATTGTCTTCGGCTACTAATATTTTCAACGAACGAGACGCTACCCACCTATCTAAGGCGACTCGCCTATCCGTTGCTACCACCTCTTCTTTTGCGGGCTGGTAGCAAATGGTGAACCAAAACGATGAACCTATATCCTTGGTACTATCAACACCAATTTGACCACCCATCACTTCTACTAACAGCCTGCAAATCGATAGCCCTAACCCTGTTCCACCATAGGTTCTTGAGGTCGAATTGTCTGCCTGGGTGAAAGCGGTGAAGAGTTTATTTATTTCATCGTCAGTCAATCCTATTCCGCTATCGGTAACGGTAAACAGAAGCTGTAATTCACCCTTCTCATTCGTTTCTGGTTTGACAGAAACCTCAATGCGGCCTGTGCTAGTAAACTTCAACGCATTGCTTAAAAAATTGGATAATATTTGACCGATTCTCATTGAATCCGCATTGACCGTTACCGGTAAATCGTCATCTAGTTTGATGTCTAAAATCAAACATTTCGACGTTATACTCGAACCAAACAAATGGACATTATCGCGAATAAGATATGCTAAGTGAAAATCTGTGGGCGAAATTTCAAGCTTACCAACCTCAAGTTTGGATTGATCAAGAATCTCATTGAGGATTCTCATTAAATTTTGGCCAGACGACTTAATGCTGGTTGCCCAATCCAACTGTTCGGGCGATAAATCTGTATCGATTAGCAAATCCGACATCCCTATGACGCCCGCCATTGGTGTTCGGATTTCGTGACTCATGGCGGCACGAAACTGCGATTTAGCCAGATTAGCCTCTTGTGCCTCTTTGGTCGCTTGGATCAAATTAATTTCTTTTTCTTTTTTGGCAGTAATGTCCTGAAAGATCCCGAACAACCTTGATGGCGTGCCATCATTATCATACACAAACTCACTGCGATCTAAGATATAGCGAGTATTTCCCAAAAGGGTAATGACCCTGTATTCAATATCTAACTCTTTTAATTGTTCACTAACATCATAGAGCGCTTGTTTGACGAACGCCCTGTCATCTGGGTGAACTAAGCCTAATTCTGCTTCAGTGCTAACAAAATAATCGAGTGCTTCAGGTACAGTCATATCATAGATTAGTGCATAACGATCCGAACAGGATACTAATTTATCTTCCTTGAGATCCCAGCACCAGTATCCCATGCTGCCCATTGCTTCTGCCTGCTGAAAAAGAGTCTGAGTTTGTTGCAACTCGGCTTCGACCTGTTTTTTCTCGTTAATGTCGGAATGAATTCCAGCGATCCGCAAAGGCTTGTGATCTTCAGTCCACTCTACCACTTGCCCACTACTACGAATCCAGATCCAGTTACCATTTTTATGGCGCATACGGAATTCAGATTCATAGTGCTCTAGCTCACCGGAGAAGTGCTTTTTAAGTAATTCATTCGATGCCTTCAAGTCACCGGGGTGACACAATCTTATCCATGTGTCTGTAGAGATGGGCGATAGCTCCTCTAGGGTATAGCCAACAATATCGGCCCACCGTTCATTGTACACCGCCACTCCTGTCTGAACATTTCGTTCCCATGTGCCGACGTTTGTGGCCCAGATGATTTCATCCAAGCGTTGTTTGCTATCCAACAGATTCTGTTCACTTTGTCTGTGCTCGGTGATATCTTGAACCGTACCAATGGTTTTAATAAGTACCCCATGTTCATCCAGCACAGGCTCAGCTATTTCATGTAAGAAAATCCGTCTACCTGTATTGGTATAGCACCAGTACTTAATATCCCATCCTTGATTAATATCAACCGCCGAATCAACGACCTGACTATAACGATCGCGATCGCTCTCGCAAATAAGCTTTCGATCCATTTCATTGGTTAATACGGACCTAAGTATCTGTTCAACAGTCATATCCATAATGGTGGCATACTGTTCCGAGCAGTTAATAAACTGGTTAGTTATTTCACACCACACCCAATAGCCCACCTTGCCGAATTGCTCCGCATGATTAAATAGAAGGTTGATTTTCTGTAGTTCATCTTTGGTTTGGGTAAAGCTATGAAGCTCTTCTCGTAATCGTTTGTTTTCTAAAATCAAATCGAGGAGATTTATCTTCTCATCCATATCAGGCAATACCTTGAAGCACTAGTGAGGCTTTTTCGAACTGTAATTATTAAGATTATTGTAGTTGAATACGAAATTAATTTCAGTGGCAATAAATTAGTTGAGTGAAGAGGTGACTTTAGATTATGGCAGAGCGTGACTGATTACTTAACACATCCGACCTTCTCACTAGGTTACTTTAATCGCTATATGTAACGCTCAGCTAAAAACACTATTATTAGTCTGCCTAGGTCAATACTTTTTATGGTCATCGTGTAAAGGTTAGGTTCACACGGCTTTCTTAACAAGCTAATGAAGGTGAGAACGAGTGATATAAGTAAAAAGACGACGTTACCCTTTTTTACTCATTGTCTGTTTAGAATTAGTCCTTGCCATACAACTACGGCTCAATTGTTACCAACGATCGCGCAGGATAATCCAGCTAATTATGAAACCATCAATAAGTTTATTGAGTGATACCATAACCGCTTGGTAGATTTGGGCTGATTTATGTGGTTTTTAAATAATCCGTGGCTCATCAAACGAATAAACAAGAAATGTTTTAATTTAGTGCTATAAAAGTCTGTCAAAAGTATTAAAAGTAGCAAGGATCTCGATTATTAAACCTAAAATCCCAGTAAATGAAGCCGAACGCGTGCATGCGTTAAAAGCATTACAGCTGCTTGATACGACTCAAGAAGAGCGCTTTGACCGTGTGACTCGAATGGCGAAAAGAATGTTTGGCGTGTCAATTTCACTCGTCAGCCTGATCGACACGGATCGCCAGTGGTTTAAGTCTAATCAGGGATTTGAAGCCTCTGAAACGTCAAGAAACGTTTCCTTTTGTGCGCACGCCATCAATCAAGATGACTTGTTCGTCATACCTGACACTATCAAAGATGAGCGCTTTTCTGACAACCCACTTGTAACCGATGATCCTAACATTCGCTTCTACGCTGGCTATCCGTTGAAACTTAGGCCAGGCGTTAATATAGGTACTTTGTGCCTACTCGACCCCAAACCAAGAACTTTTGATGCAGAAGACCAGCAATTACTCAAAGACCTGGGGGCTATGATTGAACAAGAAATCAAATCAATACAATTAGCCACGCTGGACGAGTTGACACTGATTTCCAACAGACGCGGATTTTTAACTCTTGTCGAACACAGTTTAAAAATATGTCATCGAAATCAACTACCAATATCGTTTTTACTTTTTGATCTTAACCAATTCAAAATCATTAATGATGAGCACGGGCACCATGAAGGTGATTTTGTACTCACTACATTTGCGCAAATAATGCTTGATTCTTTTCGAGAATCCGACGTAGTTGGTCGATTGGGTGGTGATGAGTTTGTTGTAATGCTCACCGATTCTGACACAGAAAAGTGTGATGAAGTTTTAAATAGATTTGCTGCCGCTATTGCAGAGGCGAACGAAACTATGAATAGACCATACAAAATCGAATACAGCGTGGGTTTAGCTCACTTTCAACATGATACGGATAAATCAGTAGAAAAAATGATTCAGGTTGCTGACGCAGCTATGTACAAGAACAAAAAAAAAGCAAGGATAAAGGACTGACACTCGTCCATTGACAATATACGATTATCCGCTTGGGATCTAATGTCAAAAGTTCTTAGAGCCGACTCTTTCCAAATCCTATCAAAACATTGGATGTAATAGGGTAGGCCTAAAGATTTCATGTGCTTTAAATAAATAGTGTCTAATCTTTAGGTTATTCAAAAGGGTACTAAAACAATCACTAATTTGTTTATTACTGTCTGTTGTCTAGTCACTTGTATCTGGCAGATTCAACCTAGAAGTGCATAACCTATTAAGCAGCTAATGCTGCCATGTGTTCGGCCTTCTTGCTGGCTGGTGTTTGATCATTAAGCTTTTTCTCGGTCTATTATTAAGAACAACAATGACACATATGGCTTTCCTATGAGTGACCTTTTTAAAATCTGTTTTCTTTGGCCAATACTGCCTTAACAATCCATTCGTATTTTCATTCAAACCATGTTCTGGTCAACTCTAACCGGACACTTTCTTCAGAGAACTTTCATAGTTAATAGGTGATTGATCACCGTTCTTAGTATGCAGCCTTTCAAGGTTGTAATACCTCATGTAAGCCGCGACATCTTTTGTCATAAGCTCACGCGTTGGTTGCTCAATTTTAAATATCCAGTCATGTTTCAAACTGCCAAAAAAACGCTTTACCACTGCATTATCCCAGCAAGCTCCGACATCGCCCATACTGGCGCGTACGCCGTAACCCTCAAGCAATTGACGATAGCGCCGGCTGGTGTATTGAGATCCACGATCACTGTGAAACACCAGTCCTTTGGGTGGTCGCCTCAAGTTGTAAGCCTTTACCATGGCCTTGCTAATCAAGTCTGTTGTCATGCGCTTGCTGATGAACCAACCCACGATTCTTCTCGAGTATAAATCCATAACAATCGCCAGATACATCCAGCCTTCGCCCGTCAGCAGGTAGGTGATATCACCTGCCCATATTTGATTTGGCCCAACAGGGTTAAAGTTCTGATTTAATAAATTATCAGCCACATCATCGCCATGCCTTCTTTTCGTGGTGACCTTGTAAGCAACACGCTGAGTGACACTTAAACCCAGTTTTTTCATAAGCTTACTGACTTTATAACGACTAATTGCAATGCCTTCTTTGCGTAAGTTCTTCATCAATTCTCGGCTACCTAAGCTATTGCGACTTTGCTTAAATAACGATTTTATTCGACGATGGAGATGCAATACATCTGCATCAATCAGCTTTCCTGGTCGTTTGCGCCAGGCATAATACGCTGAGGTACTGACCTGCATCACCCGACATAGAATGATAACTGGAAAGTTCGTCGATTCTTCTTTGATAAAGCCAAATCTTATTTCATTTCTTTCGCGAAGAAGTGATGCGGCATTCCGACACTCGCCTTCCTAAGAAACACATTCTATTTCGTTCAAAGTAAATCCAAATTCAGCTGCTCGACGATGAAGTCCTTTGACGACACGTTTTCTGTATTGTTGTTCATAATGATCTGATCCCGGATCTTGGTATGACATTCCATAGCGCATTGCATTGTAAAAGAGTACCGCCATTTTGCGGGCTGTCGCTGTTACCGCTTTGGCCTTTCCTATTCGAGCAGATAGACGGCGGTAAAAAGCACCTAATGCGGTATTCGTCCTTCCAACTGTTGTGGCAGCTAATCGTAGGTGAGCTGTTATTCTATTGTTAGTTTTCCGTGAATGTGAAGACAGCACCTTTCCACCACTCACCTTACTACCCGGCGATAATGTAAGCCATGAAGTGAAATGTTTAGCTGATGGCCAGCGACTTAAATCAGTGCCACATTCTGAAACCAGTCTCAATGCTAAATAGGGGCCAATACCGTGAATTTGTGTTAAGTCGCTTCCCACTAGTTGGTAAAGCGGCGCTCTAACATCAAAGTTCAATGCATTCGGTTGGCGTGTCTTGTGTCGGGGTTTAGGCAATGGAGTGTCGGGAACGGACGTCGATTGATTGAGCGTTTTCAATGCTGCATTGATATGCTCGTCACAATCGTGCACTCGCAATTGGTAGAAGTCATAAAGTAACAGGGCTTGCTCTAACGCAAACAAATGTTCTGGCTGATAATTACCGGTTAGAGACGCTGCTATCGTCTTTTCCGTCGCTTTACACCGACCATCTCGATGCTTTGCTAATATGAGAGGGTTCTGTTGCCCCTGAACAATAGAACGGATGATTTTCATACCCGTCACACCCGTTATATCGGTGATGACATGATGAAGCTGGAGGTTCATAAAGGTCAGTGACTTTTGCATATGCTGGATGTGAGCTGCACAGTAATCCAGATGTCGCTCCCGCTGCCTTAAGTAGGATCGTAATGCTGATATTTGTCGGTCAGGGCGAAAACTTGCTTTTAGTAACCCACAGGCGTGAAGCTTCTGTAACCACTGTGAATCATTCACATCTGTTTTTCTCCCTGGCACGCCCCTGGCGTCTCTCGCATTGGCTAAAATCACTTCTAGCCCTCTGTCTTCAAGGATTTCATAGACAGGCACCCAGTAAACCCCCGTCGACTCCATTGCCACAGTCGTTATACCTGCTTGAATCAACCAGTCTGCCATCGCGTGGAGATCGGATGTGAAAGCTTGAAAGGTTTTAACCGGTTGCTTGAGTAAGTCAGGTGGTACTGCAGCCACATGAAACCGTGAGCCAATATCAATTCCCGCAGCACTTGGGTGAATCACTGGCATTCCTTTTGAGGTACGTTTGTTCTTAGCCATGAGCACTCTCCTAATAATAAAAGATGTGCCAGGCGGGGGACTCGGATTAATCACTTTCCTAAACGGGGTCAACAATTGCCACCAATATTGGGTCCGCAGCTTCCCCTAGACCAGGTTTTTTGACGGGATAAAATCACCAAAAGGCTAACGGCCTTTGTCCAGGCACTATTTTAGTGTACCTGAACCCGTGTTTCTATTCGATGGGAGGTGTGGGCGCGTAGGCGGTTTTTTAATATTTCTTTCTCCATACGTAAGTTTTTATTTTCTTTACGCAGACGAATGAGTTCCTCTCGTTCATCAGTGGATAACGATTTACCCTCAAGATCAGATGCTATTTTATCCTTCCAGCGATACAGTATATTGCTCGCTATACCCAATGATTTAGCTGCCTCTGGTACCGTGTAACCTTGATCTCGAATCAGCACGACTGCTTCTTCTTTATATTCTTTAGAATACTGTTTGTTCGTTCGTTTTTGTCCCATTTCGACACCTCAACAGTTGATAAAGATTATCTCTTATTAAAGTGTCCGGTTCTATTAGACCAGAACATTCATACCCAGTGTGTCAAAACAGATCGATATGGTGCTGCTTCAGTTAGTTTCTGGGTAGGGATTTAGCGGTTTCGCGCAGAATATTTTTCTGAATTTTTCCAGTAGCCGTTTTTGGTAATTCACCGAAAACAACTTTCTTTGGACGCTTAAAGCGTGCCATGTGCTCTGTGCAGAATTCGATCAACTCAGTCTCAGTCGATTCACAAGCTGTTTTTAATTCTACAAATGCACAGGGCACTTCCCCCCATTTGTCATCTGCTAGCGCAACCACAGCAGCTTCACCAACAGCAGGATGCTTATACAGTACGGCTTCAATTTCAACCGACGATATGTTTTCACCACCGGAAATAATAATGTCCTTTGCACGATCTTTGATTTGTATATAGCCATCAGGATGAATTACAGCGAGATCACCACTAACAAACCAGCCATTTTTAAATGCTTTTGTGTTCGCTTCACTGTCTTTTAAATACCCCTTCATGATGGTGTTACCCTGAATCATGATTTCGCCGATGGTTTCAGCGTCGGCAGGGACCGACTTTCCGGTGTCAGGGTTTATCACTTCAACTGCTTCTGTCATCGCGAAGCGAACGCCTTGTCGAGATTTTAATTCTGCCTGAGTTTCAATCGTTTCTTTTTTCCAACTTTCCTGAATAGCCGATTGTAAAATATGACCATAGCTCTCGGTTAAGCCATAAACATGCATGATGTTAAAGCCAAATTGGTTCATGCTTTCTAGCACTTTTGCAGGTGGTGGAGCGCCAGCGGTCATTACTTGAATGGTTCTGCCAAAGGTTTTTTGATCGCTCTTCGGTGCATTCGCGAGCATGTTAAGAATGATGGGTGCGCCACCAAAATGAGTCACTTTATGCGCGTCGACCAGATCAAATAACAACTTTGGATTAAAGGCACGCATGCAAACAATGGTGCCAGCCACTGCAGTCATGGTCCAGGCATGGCCCCAGCCATTACAGTGGAACATAGGAACGGTATACAAATAGGTTGGATGTTGTGGCAAGGCCCAGGAAACTACGGTTCCCATGCTCATCAAATAAGAACCACGATGATGATAAACCACACCCTTAGGATGTCCTGTTGTACCCGAGGTGTAATTAAGCGACAGTGCCTGCCACTCATCTTCGGGTTGACGCCAGACGAAGGTGTCGTCGCCGTGCTCTACCAGATCTTCGTAATAACTGAATTGATGTTCAGTGGGTAATGGGGGTTTATCAGTTGCGTCAACATCATCGATAATAATGATTTCGGGCTGTGATGTTGAGGATTCTAATGCAGCTTGGAGGATTGGCCACAGCTGACGATCAACAATGAACAGTTTTGCTTCACCATGATCAATGATATAGGCCACGGTGGCCGCATCAAGACGGGTGTTAATGGTGTTTAAAACGGCGCCCGACATGGGAATTGCAAAATGTGCTTCAAACATTTCAGGCGTATTGAATGCGAAGATAGAGATGGTGTCATTTTTGCCAAGTCCGCGAGCAGCAATGCTCGATGCTATACGAGTACATCTCGCTCTTGTTTGTGACCAGGTATATCGACGATCATTATAAATTAGCGACTCACGCTGAGGGTATATGTCAGCGGTCCGTTGCAAAAAAGAGATCGGCGTGAGAGCAACAAAATTGGCAGCATTTGTTGGCAATTGATCATATTCGATGGTCATGTTGGTCTCCCTCTGGGTATTGTTTTTATATTTATTATGTTTTATTTCAATCAGTCACTAATTTCTGATCGGTGAGCCATTTTCTAGCATTGTTTCAATACGCAGTCGGGTTGCTTCACCAGACACCAGTCTGAGAAATGAACTACGTTCAGCATCGTATAAATCTTGCTCACTCCATAGTGTACCTGGCTCGACTTCTCCACCAGTAACGATGCGCGCCATTTCGGTGCCTACTACAACATCATGCGCCGTGAAGAAACCTTTGTCTCGATTTTTAACCAGCCACTCGGTCATTTCTTTAAACACTTGGGCGCCAGGCATGGCGAGGTCGGGACGGATAAACGACACTTGTTCTGATGTGTCACTGATGGCGCTAATGGCTGCTGGTAATAATCGATCTCGATTAATTAGAAATTGGTCATTTGGACGCAGCATTGCATTTTTCTTGGCAATGATTGGCGAAGTCGAGGTTTTACCATAACCAAGATTCATAAATGCTTTCCAACTTGCTTTAGTAATGTCTTCTCCACATTGTAATAGCTCAATCCATCGGTATAGGGTTTCCTTACAGCCACCGCCACCAGGTACAACGCCAACTAGAGACTCTACCAATCCCATGGTTGAATTGGCGTGGCAGATCACTTGCTTAGCATGCAAAACCACTTCGAAACCACCACCAATTGAGAGACCGGCTGGCGCGGCTACGACAGGCGCTTGCATGTGTGCCATGCGGTGAACCGTTTTTTGAAATTGAGCAAGAAATTGATCCAGTCCATCCATATCTTCCTTGCGGAAGAAACCACGAACTGCCTGTAGATTAACACCACAAGAGAAATGTTGAGCATCGTTGTGAACAACAAGGCCACGCATATTGTTTGATTCTACCTGATCGATTGCATCAGCCAATATCGCCATAGACTCGGCATCCAGCGCATTTGCTTTGCTATGAAATTCGACCACGGCGATGTTATCAAGGTCGTACCAGCTTGCGACCGCACAAGTATTGATCGGTCGAATGGTTTGTCGTTTTTCGGTGAATCGTACGATACCTTCGTCCCGCTGAATAGCCTGCCATTGCCCACCAATGAGCCTGCATTGCAGTTCGTTTCCGTGATCATTATGGTGAACTCGATAAAAACTAGAACCGCGCGCTTCTAACAGAAAAGTGGGCACAGCCCTGTTCTCTGCTTCAAGCCGATTGATGAAGAAATCAACACCAATATCATCGAGTAGTTCGAATGGGCCCTTAATCCAGTTGTAGCCGAGTTTCATAGCATCATCGATGCCCACAGGGCTGTCGCCAACCTCAGGGATAAGCGACGCTGCATAACACAATGAGCGCGATAAAACGCGCCAAGCAAATTGACCGTATACACCGCTATCTTCAAGTAGGTGCTTTACGCCTTGTTGTTCGGCCTTTTCTGCCACGGCTAAATTCAATCGAGGGGCAGGGCCGTAGCTTAGGTCTATGAGGTCGAGTACTTCACGCCCATCGTCAGAATTTCGGTAAAAACCAAGGCCTTTTTTATTACCAGTCTGTCCGTTTTCTATCATTTGACTCATTATCGAAATACGAGCTGCTTCTTGATGAAAGGCATCTTCACTGGGTAGAATATTAACCAGGCTCTGAACCACATCAGACATTAAATCGATGCCAATTAAATCGTAGAGTCCAAATACGCCTGTTTTCGGAATACCCATTGGACGGCCAAATAAAGCATCGGCTTCTAAAGGCTTTAAACCAAGGTCGAATGCTGCATGTAGTGCGCATTGAATCGCAAAAACACCGACCCGATTACCGAGAAAACCTGGAGTGTCGAGACATTGAACAACACCTTTGCCGAGTTGTTGTTCGCAAAAGCTGGCCAGGGTTGCCATGATTGCAGGATCAGTACTTTCGCCCCGTACCAATTCCAGTAATCGCATGAATCGAACTGGATTGAAAAAATGCGTGATTGCAAAGCGCTGACGGAAAGATTCAGGCATGTCTTCGACTAACAGACTAATCGGAATGGTCGATGTGTTTGAAGAGATAATAGCCTTGTCATGGCAAGTTTCGTCAAGGCGTTTGTAGAGTGACTTTTTAATATCGAGGCGTTCGACTATGGCCTCTGCTATCCAGTCACAATCAGCCAGTTGATCGAAGTCATCCCGTGTATTACCTAGATGAATAAAAGACTCTGCTTCATTACTGATGAGTCCAGGTTGGTCAGGATCACGAAGGCGTTCAAGACCTCGTTCAGCCAGCGCATTGGGGTTTTCGTCACTGGGTAAATCCAGCAACCAGACTTCGATACCAGCGTTGGCAACTTGTCCTGCGATCCCAGCACCCATGGTGCCGGCCCCGATTACTGCCACTTTCTTGAACATATTAGTTTTCTCTTCTTAACCTGGTGATTGGGTCTTGGTAATAATATTGCGTAACTGCTGTAAACACTGCTTGGGTGCTTCGATAGGCAACATGTGGCCGTAACCTTCAATAATACTGTGATCAGCATTCAGTTGTCTGGCGACGGCTAACCCTGCTCTTAATGGCGTTAATTTATCTTGACCTGCCAGAATCAAATGAGTTGGAACGTTAATTTCAGATGCTGCTTGCTCACCGTCAGTATAAGCAGCACAGGCTCTAAGATCAGCTTCTATAGGGTTGCCAGACATAATTTGGCGTCCGATTGCTAAGGGCTGCATGCCGGGAACTGCACTCATACCCATGTGTGTTTTTTGTCCAAAACCCCACTGAAGCAGCATGTTCGCAGCCTCTGCCGAAGACCGTTGGGCTGCTTCTATGAGAGCGGGATTAACAGGAATAGCAGCAGCAGTGCCGATTCCAATGAGGGAGGCAACTAGCTCTGGAGCTTGGCGAGTGAGTTCCAAAGCGGACAGGAAACCCTGTGAATGACCGACAATATGGGCCCTTTTGACACCCATCGTATTTAATAAGTCGATTAACCAATTTCCCATGTCTTCGATAGTGGTTAAAGGGTTACCTTCGGACAGGCTGTGTCCAGGAAAGTCGGGTGCTAATACAGAGTATCCATTGTAGGCAAACCACCTAGTTTGTAGTGCCCAGCAACGATGATCTAATCCTGTTCCATGGAGAAAAACAACAGTATCAAGTTGACTGTTAAAGTCCTTTCCACCTGTGGCTGCGTACGTTTTGGCACCCCTTATTGTGCATTCCATTATTGTGCCTCCTTAATTTGCGACTCCGCTGCGCGTTTTGCTGCCCGTAATCCACGTGCGAAGTCAGCTTTTATATCTGAGATGTCTTCTATGCCAACGGATACTCGAATCAAATCTTCGCTTATGCCCCCGGCTATCATGTCTTTAGGTGTTAAACGAGAATGCGTGGTTGTTCCCGGGTGCAATACAACCGTGCGTGAATCTCCAACGTTCGCGAGGTTTGAGGCTAGTTGCAGAGCATCAATAAATGCCGCGCCACCAGCTCTACCGCCAACAACGCCAAAACACACCATTGAGCCAGCTCCATTAGGGAACAGCTTTGCTGCGATTTGATGACTTGGATTAGACTCCATATCAGGGTGATTAACCCAAAGCGCATCTTCCTGAGTTTGTAGCCATTCGGTTACTTGCTTTGCATTACTGACATGTTGTTTCATCCGTAAGCTGAGAGTTTCGATGCCTTGCAAAATTAAAAAAGCACTGTGTGGGCTTAATGCCGCTCCGATATCACGCATCGATTCAGCTCGAATTTTCATTGCTAGAGCAGAGGGTCCATATTCTTCCCAGAAACGAATGCCATGAAAGGGCGCATAAGGTTCAGTTAATTCGGGGAATCGGCCACTGGCTGCCCAATCGAATTGACCACCATCAACAATGACACCACCGACGGCTACACCATGACCTCCCATCCATTTGGTCACTGAATGGACGACAACATTGGCACCATGGTCGATAGGACGACATAAGCTAGGCGTGGCGAAAGTTGCATCGACAACCACGGGCAAGCCCATTTCGTTAGCGACTCGACTGATCTGAGGTAAATCAGCAACTTCAAGTCCAGGGTTACCAATTGACTCACAAAATACTAATTTGGTGTTGGATTGTATCGCCTCACGCAAAGCATGCTCATCATTGATTGGGATGAAACTACAATCGATATTCAAACGCTTTAATGTGTGCCGAAGCAGGGTGGCGGTTGATCCATATATTTGAGCTGAAGAAACAATATGATCACCCGCAGAGCAGAGTGTAATAAAAGTAGTAAACAAAGCGCTCATGCCCGATGCAGTGCAGATAGCACCCACGCCACCTTCTAATGCAGCGATCCGTTGTTCGAGCACGGCAACCGTCGGATTAGTGATTCGACTATAAATATGCCCCCCTTGTTCGACGTTAAACAAAGAGGAGGCATCACTGACACTTTCGAACACATAGGAAGTTGTTTGATAAATAGGAACAGCACGAGATCCATGGTCACTTTCGGGCGTATAACCACTGTGTAAAGCGATGGTGTCTGGCTTAAGGTAGGAGGATCGGCTCATGCAAAGTATCTCTAGTTATAAATTATTCTTCAGCCATTACTTCTAACGTTTCAGGCATTTCAGTATCAAAAGGTATTTCTTTGATGTTACCGGTCTCATCGTCTACCTTGACTATCGGTTGGTTATTAATAAAGGGGAGGTAGGTGATGGCCCCTTCCCAGCCGCCGATTTCTACTGTCGATTGATTGTTTAAGTAGTCACATTGAATCAT
>CAAAAM010000005.1_pt1 | contig 14828 bp, 11 predicted proteins | sample 2275911 | NCBI WGS metagenome assembly CAAAAM01 (sample SAMEA98138668, study PRJEB22522) | marine metagenome | biome: marine biome; feature: marine water body; material: sea ice | place: Arctic Ocean | collected 42258 | depth 0.7 m
TCTTCCGACTGATCAGTGTATGGCTGGGTCATGACTGCCTGTAGTTCTCGAACTAGAGAGTAATTCTCCTCCGCTGCTTGCTGATAAGCCGGCACAACGAACCACTCTCGCATGGTGTATTTTGGATTGACCAGTTTCATCTGCCTGGACAGTTCCTCACGGGAACGAGGCTGGATAGTGTTCACCTCAATCGTGCTGCCACTCGAACTGGTGATGAGTGATTTCCATTTTACAAGCCACTCTGACCAGCGTTTGTCGATCCCTTCTGGGTCTGTCCCAACTTTGGAACGCATTGAAGCAAAGGTGGACGTTGAATTCTTGTAGAAGCTTTTTTTAAGCGGCTCAATGTCGTCAGGCAGCATCGACAGCTCGCGAAAGAAAATAGTGTAATCGACAGGCGTTTGCACCATGAGCGCTTCGAGCTCGCTGAATAGCCCCGCGTGAAAAGTGTCAAGTCCCAGTTTGGCAGTCCACATTTTCTCCATTTGCACTTGCATCACTTCCGCAAAGCCACTTCGAATCTCGTCAAACTGTTGCAAAGAGTCTGAATGTGACGTTAGCAATGGCCGCAACGCGGTCCAAAACGAGTGAAAGTTGCGTTCCGCTGCCTCTGGTTGGTTCAGGAACGCGAAATGATGTCCACCACCCGTCCACGGCTGGTAATTGGGGTCGAATACATCGCAGAAACCAAACGGACCATAGTCAAGTGTGAAACCACCGGCCGCGCAGTTGTCGCTATTGAAGTTGCCCTGACAGTAACCGACGCGGATCCAGTTCGCCACAAGCGACGTAAGGCGGCTACGGAACTCGCGCGCAAGCAACACTACTTTTTCAGCCGTTGTTAGTTTGTTATCGATGACGTCATCGTACTCACGATCGATCAAATGCAACACAATTTTCTCAAGCTCCTCCATCGCTTTCGGGTGTTCCATTTTGCGGGCACGGCGACTAAACAGTTCGAGTTGGCCGACTCGAATGAACGACGGTGCAACACGCGTTGATATAGCGACTGCCTCCGAAATAAGCCTGTCGGGATCCTTTGAGCGCGAGCCCTCCGAGTACCAAGGCCGTTTGACCTTTTCAGTTTTCGAAACGTACAAACTCAAAGACCGTGAGGTTGGAACTCCGAGCGCGTGCATATGCTCTTGTGCCAAGAATTCGCGGATACTCGACCGCAGCACAGCACGACCGTCCGCACCTCGACAGTATGGCGTTCTGCCGCCACCTTTCAATTGCATTTCCCAGCGTCGACCATTAATAACGGCCTCAAGCACAGAAACTGCGCGACCATCACCATAGCCGTTGCCGGTTTGAAACGGGCACTGCTGGTTGTATTCGGTGCCGAAAATGGAAAGTGCGTATCCACACGACCAACCAACCTTGTGCATCGGCTCCGGAACCTGCGACAGGTCGCCAGAAAACATGCGAACGAAGTCATTCAGTTGTGCCATATCGTCGGAAAAGCCAAGCTCATGAAAAAAGTTTTTGCTGTGTGCGACGTACACAGGATCTTTAATTGGCGTGGGATTGACGGGAACATAGTGGCCCGTAAAAACTTGACGCGGTGCGTGGTCAGCGCCGTTTGCTTTTGCGTCTGGATCACAGTTAAGTGTATCCATGAGCGAGTAGCTTGCCAGCGGTGCGAGATCGTCGAGCGTCGCAACAGTTGGCGAAGTTTCTTGGGTCATTCGATTTGTCATAAAGTACTCATGGGGCAATTAGAACTACGCTTCACAGCTGACCTCTGTATTAGTGCCTAAAAAAGAAAGCACCAGTATATAAGGTGCGGCTCATTATAGATTTTACCAGTGCGGGCAATCATCAAGCTCACGGTGATATGACAGACTTGCAACAACTTCTCAGCGCAAACGGTAGGCTGAGTGATGCACCCGGTACGTAATGTCGATCAAGGTTTTGGCCAGTGGTCTGCATGTCAAGGTTACTTGTTTCCACTATTATCAGAGCTTATTTGCTGTGTGCTATGCGGCTTCCGAAGAAAGTTCGTTTTGGTACCTGCCGCTATGCTGCTGGCTCCACTACCACTAACGGAACCAGCAATGCCAACAATCGTTTGATATTGAAATATCATAAAAACGTCATGACAATAGAATATGTTTCTAAAAAATGTATTGTTTAGTTTTTATGCTGCTCTGAGAGACGTTCTTTCATCCAGTTGATCAAACCACCGCGGAGCAAGAACTGCACTTGTCGAGGCGACATGTCGTGGCGCATCTGAAATTTGCGCTGGCGGGTAACGTTCTCAACAAACAGTTCGCCCCCCTCTGTCAGTACGCGCCGTAGATCGGTCAAACGTAGCACGTCGTCGGCCTGAATCGAATCGTAGTCATCGAGGTTGATAAAGGTCAACGGAAGCACACCAAAGTTGATCAGGTTTTGCGCGTGAATCCGTGCAAAACCCTTGGTTAAGACTGCGCGCAGCCCAAGATACTGCGGGCCAAGTGCGGCGTGCTCACGACTCGAGCCCTGCCCATAATTGCTCCCGCCAACCACACAGTGACCCTGCATCTGCTTGGCTCGCTCGGCGTAAGTGGAGTCGACCCTGTCGAAGGAGAAATCAGCAATCTTGGGAATATTGCTCCGGAACGGCAGCACACGCAACCCCGGCGGCATGATCTCATCGGTAGAAACATCGTTCGCCATCTTGAGTAGAACCGGCACTTCTACTGCGTCAGGCAGTGGCTCAAAGTTCGGCAGCGAAGCGATGTTTGGGCCCTTCACGAGCATTACTTGCAACGCCTCATCAACCGGTAACGGCGGCATGAACATCGCGCGGTTGATCATTGGCTGGTTCGGATCCGCGATGTGGGGATAAGGGATGTCAAGTGTCCGCGGATCGGTGATCACGCCGGTAAGCGCAGATGCCGTGGCAGTCTCTGGACTCACTAGGCATACCTTGTCCTCGCGCGTGCCGGAACGGCCGGGAAAGTTGCGCGGCACAGTTCGTAAAGAAAGCTCATTGGTAGCCGGCGCCTGACCCATGCCGATACAGCCATTGCAGCCCGCCTGGTGCAGCCGAGCACCTGCGCTCAGCAGGCGACCTACGTGTCCGTCACGCACCAAGGTTTCAAGCTGCGCTCGAGACGTGGGGTTAATATCGAATGAGACGCGGTCATTCACTTGCTGGCCCTGCACCATCATGGCGGAAACAGCCAAGTCTCGATAGCCGGGATTGGCAGATGAGCCGATATACGTCTGATAAATCTGCTCTCCGGCGACCTCGCTGACGGGACGCACGTTGCCGGGGCTGGAGGGCATGGCTATTAGCGGTACGAGGCTGGATAAATCAATTTCTTCATACACATCATAGATCGCGTCTGTATCCGCAGCCAGCTCGACCCAGTCATCGCCTCGCTGCCAAGCATTCAGGAAACGACGAACCTCTTGATCGGAAGGGAAAACAGTGCTGGTAGCGCCCAGTTCAGCGCCCATGTTGGCAATCACATGCCTATCCATCGCACTCAGCTTGGCTAGGCCTGGACCGTAGTACTCAATGATCCGACCGACACCGCCGCCAACGCCATGACGTCGCAGCATTTCTAGAATCACGTCCTTTGCACTGACCCAGTCTGGCAGGCTGCCAGTGAGCTTCACGCCCCAGACCAAAGGCATACGTGTGAAAAAAGGTTCGCCCGCCATTGCCAATGCCACTTCAAGGCCGCCAGCACCGATGCCAAGCATACCAATTGCGCCAGCTGCCGGCGTGTGACTGTCGGAGCCAAGTAGGGTCTTGCCAGGCTTGCCAAAATTTTCCTGATGGCATGGGTGACTCACCCCGTTACCGGGCCGTGAATACCAAACGCCAAAACGTTGGCAGGCGCTGCGTAAAAAAAGATGATCGTCTGGGTTTTTGAAATCTTCTTGGATAATGTTGTGGTCAACGTATTGAACGCTTACTTCAGTTTTCACTCGGTCCAGACCCATCGCCTCCAGCTCTAGCATCACCAGAGTACCTGTGGCATCTTGGGTCAGCGTCTGATCGATGCGAATCCCAATTTCCTCTCCTGGCTGCATCTCGCCGTGCACAAGATGCGACTGAATTAGTTTTTGCGTAACATTCATACTCATCATCATTCTCTCAAGTTAAATAAAATTTTAATCCTCGCCCTGTGTTGGACCATTCAATAGTTCAAATCGACAAACTAGTATCGGTTCAAAACTATATTCTTGTCAAGATGGTTTTTAAACGCTATCATATTGGGATAGTAAAAGGAGTCGAAAATGAACAGTCGCGCTATTGCGGAGTTGCTCTTTCACCTGGGGCGCCTAGCCTCCGGCGAGGGGCTGGAAGAGAGCCTAACAGCAGCTCAGTGGGCTGTGCTCAGATACTTCGCGATAGCCAACCGTTTCTCGCGAACGCCATCGGCTTTCGCTGCGTTCCACGCCACGACCCGTGGTACGGCGTCGCAGACAATCAAAGGCCTCGAAGCTCAAGGTTATCTGACTCGCATTCGCTCAGAGAACGACAGACGCAGCGTTCGGCTCGTTCTGACCGAAAAAGCAAGAAATATCCTTGCAAACGACCCCTTTGAATCTCTGGTTCGTGCTGCCGACTCTTTACCACAAAGTATTCATAGCCACTTCTCTAATGCCTTGCAACGTATGCTTGGTCAGATGGCACAAGAGAGAGGCAAATCTCCCTTTGGTACCTGCACTTCTTGTCAACATCTGGAAAACGACGGCTTCAGCCAAAAACAGCAGACACCTTATGCCTGCGGTTTCACGAGTGAGTCGCTTCTACCGGAAGAACTTGATGAGGTCTGCTTCAACTTTGTTCCAGGCAAGCCCTTGCAATAAAGCCCCGTGACAGGAGTCGCATCACGATAGACCCTAATCCATTTGAGTAACTATTATTCTCCAAGTCATTGGGACACAACTGTGAAATCAACTGCAATTAATTTATTTATGGTTTAGTAATTAAGCAAGTCCAAAAAGCATATTGAAATGTCTTATCATATATTAAACAATCGTTTCGGCCGGATAAGACAAACCTCACTGAGTTTGAATTTTACCCATTAGATTTAAAATCATAACTGTCAGACCACTATTTCCCATTAGCTGCCTATCATCTTATCAGGCTGCACCCAGCGCGCGAATTCTTCTGCAGTAACATAACCCAATGCTAAAGCAGCCTCGCGCAAAGTCACGCCTTCTGCATGGGCTTTTTGGGCAATCTGGGCGGTCTTATCATAGCCGATGTGCGGATTAAGCGCAGTCACTAGCATAAGGGACCGTTGTAACAATTCGTCTATACGTTCCCGGTTAGCGCGAATCCCAACCACGCAATGTTTGTTGAAACTAATAGCCACATCACTAATCAGGCGCGTGCTTTGCAGAAAGTTATGCGCAATAAGCGGCTTGTAAACATTGATTTCGAAATTGCCCGATGCGCCACCGATATTGATAGCCACGTCATTGCCCATGATTTGCACACACGCCATGGTAAGCGCTTCCACCTGAGTCGGGTTAACCTTACCTGGCATAATCGAACTGCCAGGCTCATTCTGCGGAAGTTCGATTTCGTTGAGGCCACAGCGCGGACCACTCGCCAACCAGCGAGTATCATTCGCAATTTTTGTCAGTGATGCTGCAACTGTTTTTAACGCACCATGCGCATGCACCAACGCATCATGACTGGCAAGTGCTTCAAATTTATTCGGTGCTGAAACAAACGGTAGACCTGTCAGCCGCGCCAGCTCAGCTGCAACCCCTACTCCGAATTCTGCATGGGTATTGAGACCAGTACCTACCGCAGTGCCTCCAATAGCAAGCTCATATACATGGGGCAGAGCATGCTGTAGATGATCGATGCCATGATCTAATTGCGAAACGTAACCAGAAAATTCCTGCCCCAACGTGAGTGGGGTAGCATCCTGCAAATGGGTACGGCCGATTTTAACAATGTCGTCAAATTCATTTGATTTTTTTGCCAACGAATCCCGCAACCCACACAACGCAGGTATCACCTTTCCATTGAGCGCCTGCACTGCCGCTAAGTGCATTGCCGTAGGGAAAACATCATTAGACGATTGGCCCATATTTACATGGTCGTTCGGATGCACTGAGCGCAGGTCACCACGCCCAGCACCGAGCAGTTCCGACGCGCGATTAGCCAGCACCTCGTTCATGTTCATATTGGTCTGGGTACCTGAACCTGTTTGCCAAACAGAGAGCGGGAATTCTTTGTCAAACTTGCCTCCCAGCACTTCATCAGCCGCTTCAATAATAGAGCCTGCAAAGGAAAACGCCAATAACCCGAGGTCGCGATTTACCAGCGCCGCTGCGCGCTTTACTTGTGCAAGCGCGTAGATCAATTCCAGTGGCATTCGCTCGGTTGAAATAACGAAATGCGCGAGACTGCGCTGGGTTTGTGCGCCCCATAGACAATCAGCCGGCACGTCGATGTCTCCGAAGCTATCGTGTTCTGTACGGAATGCGTTCATAGTTTGCACCTTAAATCCAAAAGTTTGATCAACTTGGTAGTACGAAATCTACATTAATAAGAACAACGACCCCGCAATCCATACGCTAATTACGTTCTATAAGTGACTAAAAGTCGAGTCATGCGTGTTTATCGTTCGATTTAATATCGAACTATGCGACCCGCTCTAACGGAGTCAAAATACGCCTGCCGCCTGCGCCTGTTCATCAGCATGATACGAACTGCGCACCAGCGGGCCTGATTCAGCGTGCAGGAAACCCATCTTACGGGCTTCTTGAGCATACATATCGAAGGTGTCTGGATGTACATAGCGATGCACCGGCATATGCCCTCCAGACGGCTGTAGGTACTGACCGATGGTCAACATATCAACTCGGTGAGCGCGAAGTTCACGCAGTACTTGCAGAATTTCCTCATCAGTCTCACCCAACCCGACCATCAATCCAGATTTTGTCGGTATCGTCGGATGCAGGCCTTTGAAACGTTGCAATAAGTTGAGAGAGTTTTGAAAATCAGCGCCGGGACGGGCTTCCTTGTATAACCGGGGTACAGTCTCAATGTTGTGATTCAACACATCCGGCGGCGCAGTAGCGAGAATGTCCAACGTATGGTCCAGGCGGCCACCAAAGTCAGGCGTTAATATTTCAATGTAGATGTTGGGCATCAGAGCCCGGATGTGTTTGATGCATTCGACGAAATGGCCCGCTCCACCATCACGCAGATCATCGCGGTCAACCGACGTAATGACAACATAATTGAGTTTCATCAAGGCGATTGTTTGGGCCAGGCGTTCCGGCTCGTCGGGGTCCAGCGAGTTGGGACGTCCCGTGCTTACGTTGCAGAACCTGCAGCGCCGTGTACATTTGTCACCCATGATCATGAAGGTCGCGGTGCCTTTATTCCAACACTCTCCGATATTGGGGCAAGACGCCTCTTCGCACACCGTCACCAACTGATTAGAGCGTACGATATCCTTGATCTCGCCGAACCGGCCCGAGTATGCCGGTGCCTTAACGCGGATCCAACTTGGTTTTTTCAATTTTTCAGCAGAATCCATCTCGGGGCGCTTAGTCTTAAGGGCGCCTCTTTGTTGATCAGTTCGAATAGTCGTTGTTGGGTTCAAAAACGTGGTTTTGATTACCATAGAATTTTCATTATTCATATTTATGCCTCGCGCGCCAACGCAAAAAATTCCGCTCGCAGTGCCTGATGAGGTTGCAGTGCTCCAAGCATTGATGAGGTCACGGTTTCCTCACCCTGGGTTCGATTGCCGCGACTTTCCATGGACAGGTGGCGGCAGAGAATAACAACACCGACCGCTTGCGGCTCCAGATACGTCATTAAGGCGTTGGCAATCTGAACCGTAAGCCTTTCTTGTACTTGCAGTCTTTGAGCAAAGCAATCGACCAGACGCGTTAGCTTTGACAAGCCCACTATCTTCCCATTAGGAACATAGCCGATAGTGGCGCTGCCAAAAAAAGGGGCTAAATGGTGCTCGCAATGGCTGTAGACAGGAATGCCACGTACCATAATAAGTTCGTTGTATTCATCAGCCCCGTCTTCAAACACTTTAAGACATTCAGCTGGATCTAAAGCGTATCCGGCAGTCCAATGCTTCCAGGCCTTAGCAACACGAGACGGTGTTTCGACTAAGCCGTCTCTATCGGGGTTCTCCCCCAAACTAACTAGAAATCGGCGCCAGTCCTGCTCAGTAAACGCTGATTGTGGCGTCTGTGTTTGTTCTGCCTGAATCGGAACCTGTAAAACAGTTTTTCCAGTGACACTTGGCGTAAAATCTTGATTCATACTGTACCTAAAGCCTTATCAAATCTTTTGCCGATCATGCACCAGCCCAATTAAGCATTGGCAACCGTTTGAGTGATAGGCTGTGTAGAAAACTCTGTTGAGCGATTGATGAACGCCCAATTTTTCAGAATTATTGTAATGATGTTCAACGCATACATTCAGACAACATCTCTTGGATCACTGCTCATAAAGCAACCGATACCAAGTGATGTGCTAAGGTCCGTTGAAACTAGCGTGGATCACCCGAAAGCAAGAATAACCGGCATCACTAAAAGAACTAGAGTGAAAATAGCCCTGTTCAATGAGCCAGATCGTCTCGGGAATCAAATTGTAAAAGCGTTCCAGCCATTTGTCGCTAGACAGCCACAACGTTAATGCCTGGCTCTATGCTTCTAACCAAGTTTTCGATGCCCCTTAGCGTGCCTGATATTGCGCTTGGGCAGGAGCCGCATGCTCCCTGATAATGTACGCTGAGCTGATTACCAACCAGACCAGTCACTTGTAAATCTCCGCCATCACTCTTTAAATAGGGACGTATCTGGTCATCCAGTAACACGCTAATTCTATCAAAGCGCTTCTGATCTTCTGGACTTAAGTCCGCCATTGCACTAGTGGCTGCTTCAAGAATGACTTCTGTTTGAGCAACCGCTGTCGCCGCGGATCGTATCGGTGCAGCTACTTTGCGCACCAAATCGGCCCAGTCAGCCCCGCCATCCTGTGTTACCGTGATCCACTTATCAACGTAGAACACATTGCTCACATGCTCAATGTCAAACAGTGCGCTAGCGAGCTCATCATCCTTCGCCTCTTCAATATTTTCATATGAGCAGGTTACCCCCCAGGTGACTGGCTCCTTAAGGATAAACTTCTTCGCGTTTGGATTTGGCGTGTTTTCAATTTCTGCTATTTTTGGCATTTTAATTTCCTTAAAGAGGGCTCATCATTTTGGTGCTTTAAAGTAAAACAAACCATTACAGTGATTAACCCGGCCATAACTTGTTTCAATGTTATTAAACCGTCGCTGAGTTGAGCAATGTCTGCAGTTCACCATGTTGATGCATATCGCGCACAATATCCGCACCACCCGCAAACTCGCCCTTAACGTAAAGCTGAGGAAAAGTCGGCCAGTCGGCATAGTGCTTGAGATTTTCGTAGACTCCCTTGTCGACTAGGACGTTGACCACGAAAAAATTATTCGCAACACAGGCTTCTATTATTTGCACCGTTGCGCTCGAAAAACCACACTGTGGTGCCTGTGGTGTTCCTTTCATATAGAGCACTATCGGGTTGTCTGTAACAGTTTGCCTAATTGTTTCTAATACGTTCTGGTCCATCACTATCTCCTAAAGTAAATACTTATCCAACTATGGTTGGCGGTTAGGCTTTCATCAACAACACATGGAATTTAGAACGCTGGGACCCAATGCAGCAACCGTCATTAAAAAGTGGGCCCTAATTACCGCATATTTTCGCGGCCATCCGTCCAGCACATCGACCTGATCGAACGGACTGTCTTGCCTTAGGGTGCTGGTGGTTATCAGCTCATTAGCGTCATTTTATGCGTCGGGCGTTGCCTATCAGCCATGCATTGGATCGGCCTCTGCTTCGGTAGAGGTGTTGTCAACTGAGTTAAAGGCTGCGTGCAACGTATGCCACGGCAGGATCGCACATTTGACGCGTGTAGGCAGATCACAAACACCCGCGAAAACGGCGGCAAGCCGTCCGATATTATTAGGTGCGTTGAGGTCTAGCTTACCAGTCGCCATGGCAAGAAATTCCTGAATCAAAACCTCTGCGTCCTTTTGCGACTTACCCTTAATGGCGGTCGTCATCATTGATGCCGACGCTTTGCAAATGGCACATGATTCGCCCTCAAAAGCAACGCCATTGATAAGCGCCTCTTCTAAATTAAGGGCCACACTGATTCTATCGCCACACAGCGGGTTATGACCTACCGCATGGTGACTTGCATCTGCCAGTTTGCCGTAATTTCGCGGTTTCTTGTTGTGATCAAGAATGACCTCTTGGTACAACGCTTTTGACTTAGCCATTATGTAAATACCTTTTGTAGCGTGCGAATGCCAGCAACCAGAGCATCGACTTCACCCAATGTATTGTAAAACGCAAACGAGGCACGCGACGTCGCAGACACACTGAAACGATCCATTACTGGCTGAGCACAATGTTGTCCAGTTCTCACCGCAATGCCCTCCTCATTGAGCAAAGTGCCAATGTCGTGGGGGTGCACACCGTCGATAGTGAACGAAATGACTGCCGCTTTATTAGCAGCGGAGCCAATAATGTTTACGCCTGGCATGCTTGATATTTGTTCAGTCGCGTAAACAAGCAATTCATGCTCGTGTGCAGCGATCTCGTCCATACCTATGGCTAATAAGTAGTCAATAGCGACGCCCAGTCCGATTGCTGCGGCAATGGCTGGCGTGCCGGCTTCGAATTTGTGTGGAATAGTGTTGTAGATAGTCTTTTCAAATGTGACAGACAAGATCATGTCGCCACCACCTTTGAAAGGTTGCATTTTTTCTAACAGCGCAGCTTTACCGTACAGCACGCCGATGCCCGTTGGACCGCACAGTTTGTGGCCTGAGAACACATAGAAGTCGCAATCAAGGTCTTGTACGTCAACCGCCAAGTGAGGCACTGCTTGCGCACCGTCAACCAGCACTGGCACACCGTGTTCATGTGCATACGCTATCATTTGTTTGACTGGATTAATCGTACCTAAGGCGTTTGAAACATGTATTAGGCCAACAAAACGAGTACGAGAATTGAACAGCTTTTCATAGTCTTCAATCAATATTTCACCAGCATCGTTAACCGGCGCCACACGAATTTTCGCACCGGTCTCTTCGGCCAGCATCTGCCAAGGCACAATATTCGCATGGTGCTCAAGCGTAGTCAGAATTATTTCATCTCCTGCCTTGATAAATTGACGCCCATAGCCATGCATTACTAGGTTGATCGCATCGGTGGTTCCGCTGGTGAAAATCACTTCACGTTCTTCAGGTGCGTTTATGAAACGCTTTAGCTTGCCCCGAGCGGCCTCATATTCATTTGTCGCAGTCTCAGATAGGTAATGCACAGCACGATGGATATTAGCGTGCTGCATTGTCTGATAACGAACCAATGAGTCGATCACTAACTGTGGCATCTGACTCGATGCAGCACTGTCAAGATAGACCAACGGGTTATCCTCAATTTTTAATTGGAGGATAGGAAAATCAGATCGAATACGCTCTACATCAAATACGGGTGAGGACGCTAACGTGAATTCGGTTTGGGTTTGGGTTTGAGGTAAGTTCATAGTAATAGGCTAGTTTGCTCTAATACCGCTTGCTCAAGCTTGTGCTTAAGAGACGGAATTGGAATGCGATCAATAATTTCAGCACCAAAAGCGTAGGTCAGCAGATTTCGAGCAACGCTATCGGATAGTCCACGGCTCTTCAGATAAAACACTTCCTCATTGTCGAGCTGACCGATGGTCGAACCATGCGCGCACTTAACATCGTCAGCAAAAATCTCTAGCTGGGGCTTGGTATCAACATGGGCCTTTTCGGTCAGCAAAAGATTACCGTTCGACTGCTTCGAGTTGGTGCTTTGCGCATCTTGACGCACCCTGATATTGCCATTAAAAACGGCATGTGCTTTGCCACCAACAATGCATTTGTGCAACTGACGACTCACGCCGTGGGGCTGTGAATGGTCGATGCAAGTATGGGTATCGGCCAGCTGACTGTCAGCGATAAGCGCGAGCCCATCAACCGCACACTCCGCACCTTCATCCATCAGTACGTTGAGGTTGTAACGTGAAGTCTTTGCACCCAATGCAACGCTGACTGATTGGTAGTTACTCGAACGCCCAACGGACACACTACAGTTGGCTATATGGAATGCTTCACCGCTGTCGCGCTGAACCCGGATGTGGTTAACGCGGGCATTGTCAGCCAAAGCAATTTCCGTTACCGAATTGATTAGATAGGTTTCATCATGAAGTGCCACGTAATCCTCAATTAGCGTCACACTACTGCCAGATTCGGCAGCCACCAAACAACGCGGATAACTTACTACCCCAGTTTGTGTTGCTATAAACAGAACATGAATGGGGTCAACAACGGCGGTGTTACGCGACACCGTAATCAATGCGGGATCATGCAAAAAGGCGGTGTTGAGGGTGGCGAATACGTTGTCTTCGAGATCAACGTGACGGCCAAGATGTGACTCAATCAGTTCAGCATGCGTGGCATCTGCAGATGGCAGTTTTACGACTGTTACACCAGACTCTTCAGTCATGATGGACAGCTCTGGTGCATAAACACCGTCAACAAACACTAGTCGAGTAGTCGCCTCTTCAAGATAAAAGTGCTCGACGTCGATGTTCTCTAGACTAATCACTGGGCTAACCGGCTGAAACAACAACTTGGTAAGAGCCGAAATGTCAGTAAAACGCCATGCCTCGTCTCGTTTGGTGGGTAACGTTAGCGTAGCGAGATGATCAACAGCCTTAGAGCGTAACTGATTAACGCCCATCAACGGGCTGGTTGGCAACTTCGGCTGTTCTGCCAGCAACGTTTCTATATAGCCCGCTGGGGGGCGACGAATAGAAGTAACCCTACTCATGCCGCACCCTCTGTGGCCATCGCCAAATTCGCCGCCTGGTGCTCGACCCCAACCCAGTCATAGCCCCGAGTTTCAAGTTCTAGCGCCAATTCTTTGCCGCCAGTTTTTATAATGCGACCATTGTCTACAACATGAACGAAGTCGGGTACGATATAATTAAGCAACCGCTGATAGTGCGTTACCAAAACGATCGCATTATCCTTGTTTGCAAGCTCATTAACGCCATTAGCAACAATACTAAGCGCATCAATGTCGAGGCCAGAATCGGTCTCATCAAGAACGCCTAGCCGAGGCTCAAGCAACGCCATCTGTAATATTTCGTTGCGCTTCTTTTCGCCGCCAGAAAAGCCCTCGTTAACGCTGCGATCAAGAAAATTAGGGCTCATTTCGAGTAGCTTCATCTTTTCGCGCACATAGTCGTCAAATTCAAGAGGGTCAAGTTCTTCATTGCCCCGTTGTGCCTGCATCGTATTATAGGTCAGTCGCAAAAACTGGCTATTAGCAACGCCGGGTATCTCAATGGGATATTGAAAAGCGAGAAAAACACCCGCACGGGCACGTTCCTCGGGAGCAAGTTCAAATAGGTTTTGACCTTCAAACATTGCAGTGCCTGCCGTAACTTCGTAGGCTGTGTGGCCCGCAAGCACCTTTGCAAAGGTGCTCTTGCCAGAGCCATTTGGCCCCATAATGGCATGGACTTCACCACTTTTAACGGTCAAATCTAACCCTTTAAGAATTTCAACGCCGTTAACAGTTGCGTGCAATCCATGAACTTCAAGTATGGTTTTGCTATCTTTATTAATCATCCGACACTACCTTCTAGTTTTAAACCGAGTAACTGGGTCGCTTCGGCCGCAAACTCCATCGGTAATTGTTGAAATACTTCTTTGCAAAATCCATTGATAATCATCGACACAGCTGCCTCAGCGTCAATTCCACGCTGTGCGAAATAGAACAGCTGATCTTCCCCGATCTTCGACGTTGATGCCTCGTGCTCAACCTGGGCGCTGTTGTTACGGACATTGATATAGGGAAAGGTGTTAGCTCCGGACTTGTCACCAATCAGCATCGAGTCGCATTGCGAGAAATTACGTGCGTTGTCGGCCTTAGGTCCAACCCTTACCAGCCCGCGATAGCTGTTACTGGAACGACCTGCCGAGATGCCTTTACTAACAATTGTGCTACGGGTATTTTTTCCTAGATGGATCATCTTTGTACCTGTGTCGGCCTGTTGATGGTGATTCGTAACCGCGACCGAATAGAATTCGCCGACGGAGTTATCGCCCAGCAGTACAACAGAAGGATATTTCCATGTGATCGCTGATCCAGTTTCGACTTGGGTCCATGAAATGCGTGAGTTAACGCCTTTGGCCAGGCCACGTTTAGTGACGAAGTTATATACGCCACCGACGCCGTTTTCGTCGCCCGCATACCAGTTTTGTACCGTCGAATATTTAATATCGGCGTTGTCTAAGGCCACCAGCTCAACTACCGCTGCATGTAACTGGTTAGAACTGAATGCGGGCGCCGTACAGCCTTCAAGATAAGAGACTGTTGCCTCGTCTTCGGCAATGATAAGCGTACGCTCGAATTGACCCGTTTCTTCGGTGTTGATGCGGAAGTAAGTCGACAACTCCATTGGGCATTTAACGCCTTTAGGAATGTAGCAAAAAGAACCGTCTGTAAATACTGCAGAATTAAGCGCTGCATAAAAGTTGTCGGCTTGGGGAACTACAGATCCCATATATTTTTTAACCAATTCAGGATGTTCTTGAATTGCTTCAGAAATAGGCATGAAAAGAATTCCTTTTTCTGATAATGTTTTTTTAAAGGTTGTTACTACAGAAACTGAATCTACGACAATATCCATAGCGATATTGTTCATCTTTTTTTGCTCATCAATAGATATTCCTAACTTCTTATACAT
>CAAAAM010000006.1_pt1 | contig 14046 bp, 8 predicted proteins | sample 2275911 | NCBI WGS metagenome assembly CAAAAM01 (sample SAMEA98138668, study PRJEB22522) | marine metagenome | biome: marine biome; feature: marine water body; material: sea ice | place: Arctic Ocean | collected 42258 | depth 0.7 m
CTGGGTTCATGTTTTTCCCTGTGAAGTACAAGGCAGATGATAAATTGTCCGATTCAACTCCTAGGGTTGTACCACGAGAGGCAAGAGTGTAGAACAAGCCTGGATTGTTGCCTTCAAATCCCCTGTTTCCAGGGTCAACCACAATGGATTGAATCATGTTTGGTGGGGAGCCAGGAGGCATCGGTCCAACGTTTGACCCTTGGAAGGTGTGGATAGTCTTGGCAAAGGCAAGTCGAAGGGGTATTTGTGTCATTCGACAACAATTGCGGGAACAGCGTATTGTTTCCGGTACAATAGGGACGTAGGTCTTTGGTAGTGATTCGTGGAATTGTGGTCCACAGTATTGGTCAAAGTCTACGAGGATGTACAACGGGAGATCCCGGTTCTGTGGTGACTGATCAGAGGCAAATACAATGTCCATGACTACCCCAATGCTTCCGTTGAATAAAGCCCAGTCGGGGTTGATGTTTCTTGCACAGATCGATACCCTGCAGCCAATGCAGATTCTTAAAATCCGCAGGATGGAATCTTCACCAAAATGGCTGTCCTGTATTATTTTCGATTCTGGTTTGGCATGAATCCTTGCAACGGGGTTTAATGTTGAGTGGAGTTCGAACATCTTTTTCATGTTGCGAAGGTTTCTTGGGGCTTTGTTTGCAAAAAGCCAGGTAGACCTCTCAGTGATCGTCAGCATCTCTTGTTTTGTGAAACGATCGTTGTCGGGATGTAACAAAAAGGTATATAGATATTGAATATCACTTTCTGATAGTGCATCCTCCTCTTCTTCGGCACGTAGTCCCTTGAGTATTCGATGGAAGCGTACTTGGCTGGGGTCTTGTCTCTTGTTTGTTTTTAATTGCATGACATCTCTTCCCAACTGTAGGAATAGTTGTTCTCCTCTGTATCTCAGATTTAACTTTTCCATACCCATATTTGATGGTTTTCTCTCAAAAGCATAGAAGGCCCCTGGTTCAATGGGTGGGAGTTGGCCATCATCCCCAAAAAACACAACAACAGGGATGAATCCCCAAGGCTCCTTATTATTTTGGCCCAAATGTACTGTTTGCTTTGCATATGATTCAAGACAAGCCAAGAGGGAAGATGAGATCATACTTCTTTCATCTACCATCAGAAGAACCAGTTTTGAGTGCCTCAGAAATAGATTTTTCATGGTTTCAGCCGATGGCTTGATGCTTGGATTAAATGCGGCTATTGACCATGCACTGTGTACGGTTTTTCCTCCTACAGAGAATGCACAGCACCCAGTTGGTCCATTGATACAAACAACAGAATCACAGCTGAACAATCTCTTGACCGCGGTGCTTAGAGTGTGAATGAGGGTGCTTTTCCCAGACCCTGCCACTCCCCGTACTGTGAGGCGGATAGGCTTGAAGTCCTTCATTCTGTTCTCCCTTGAACAGTTTATCCAGTCTGTAATAGCTTGCAGGATGTATTGGGCAATTTCTTTTTGGTCTTCATTCAGATCTTCTAGTTCATATGTTTTTCCATTGTTCTTCTTGGGGATTGTCACATGTGCCCCAGGGCAGTTCTCCTTTGATCGAAATTCTGATACTTGTTCAGGGAGCCATTGAGAAATGGCATGTGGCTCCATAGTTGGAATTTTGATATGGCATTGAGACCAGTCATGGTCTATTCCATAGTCATATTCATAACCGTCCATTTCTGTGGCAGTTCCTGATAGGTTTGAAACTAATTTCACAGCCAGTGCCAGGTCTTGTGGAATATCTTGAGCAAATTCTTCGTATGAAATTCCTTCTGCATTGCTGGTTGGCTCTGTGTACGTCCTTTTTGAAAGATGCCTCATGTAAACCTGGAAGAACGGAACTTTCACAATGGCAGGACAGTATGGTGACTGAATAAACTCCCAGAATTCAAGCAGAAAATCACGATCATCAACAATAAATTTCATGTGCCATGGCTTGTGTGTCAACAACACAGCTCTTGCGTACTCTTTTGTTGGGGGGTACACTGGTGTACAACTTGCACCTGTGTAATGGGGAATGGTGTATTTTTGTTGTTTGTCATGCCAACCCTCCTTCTCCAGAAAATATGAATGTAAACTTTGTTGTTGGATTTTTTCACAGGAAGTATCACGCTTTGCATATTTGGCCAAGATTGTTGTTTTTCCCTCACCACCTGTTGAAAGTTTGTAATAGCCTGAAAGGCTTACATTCGAGATCATTTCCGAACATAAAAAGAGATCAAGTTTTGCCAATTGCACCATGGCCTCTTGTTTTGACACTAGTTTCTCCCCAAGGGATCGGTTCAAAGCTTTGCGTGCAATACGTTGAACATCCTGTTTTCCAATTTCATCCTCCTTTGCAGAGAGTATCAAACTTTTGGTTTGTTCGCGTTCTTCAGCCAAGGATTCAACGCCCTTGCAAGCATACGCAACAATGTAGTCTGTTACCCTTGCAATGTCACCAGGGTCTGGGCAATCAGGATTACTTTCATAGATCAACATCTGAACATCACAGTTTGCCCTCCATCCATGTGCAAGCATCAACGAGGACTGTATTATTCGACGATTCTGTCTTGGAAGATCTAGTCTCAAGAATCCGCGTAGATCACGGATAACCTTAGGGGAGGAACGCAACTTGAATCCAGGTGTGTTACATTTCCCTGCGTCACTTTCAACACCACACCCACTTCTGCATACTCGACGTTCCCTTAGCCTGCCTTTCTCTTCTTTGGGACTGCAACATTGGTGAGAAAAGAGTCCATGTTTCGATACGGGATATCCCCCCTGTGGGGATAAACTGGAATTCGATATGTCTCGGGATGTCCCCCAAATGGGGATAGCCTGGTTTGGATAAACTTACATATGTTTCCTCTTGCGCAGACAGTAGTTTGAACATCTGTGAAATTGGCAACTGGAAAGCAGCCGCTTTGCATCTGCCTTGTTGTCCCTGCATTCGTGGAAGTAGTGTGATGCAGGATGGTGGTGTTGGGGGCATGTGTTTTGATTCATTTCCTCGTCTGTTGTACCCCCACATGTCATTGAGAAGGTATCTTGTGCCCAGCGGGACAGTAGTTCTGCATGCAGCTGTGCGTGCCCATTGGAATGTAAGTCATACGCGTATCTCATGACATCTTTGTTATCCACAATTGCCAGCATGTGGGCATGGATTTGTCCACGTCCTGGGGCAAATTCAAATCGTAGCCAGTGATGTTTGATTTTGAATAGGCTCTTCCCGATGGTAGATAACCAGTGTTTCACACGCGTCTGGAAATATTCTTGGATAACCAATGTGAATTCGTTGATGTGACGCGATGCACCTTTTTTGTCAAGTTCTGGCACGGGTAGATTGGCCATTTTGTATCTCTCTTCAATTAGTCTTTTGATGTCTGGCCAATAGTACTCGGCACATGATAAGGTGATGAACAGTGATGGAGCTCCATGTCCAAGATGTACATGGTGGTTGATCCATGAATACACCTCCTGGCGCTTCTGGCGCCAGTAGCCAGCTGACCCGGTGACCTTGAATCCAAAATATGTGATTCTGTCAACCCATCCGGTATTACCTGAGCGTATTGCTTCTTGTAAATCTCCCAAAGATGACGGTCCATCCTTGTAAAATGAATTCACAAAATAGCTGCCTTGATTCATCACATTCTTGCGTTGTGAGTAGTTGAGTGTAAAAAAACACCACATTTTGTCCCTTGCAAAACGCCCATCTTCATAGAGCAAGAGATGTCTGATCCACTGATCAAGCTCTATAGGTTCCATGTGCATTGAGTTAATGTCACCTATCCCCCCTGGAAATAACCATGGAAAAGCCTTGCAGAATATTCTTTCTGTTTCATCGTACTCATCAACTGGTTCCTCAGATACATATGGAAAGTCAATCCTTGCGCTTCCCCTGCCTGGATTGCTGTCCTTTATGGTTTCTGTAATGCCATCTGTGATTGTCTGGTCGATCTTTCCAGGACGAGTTCTGCTTGGTGGAAGAATGCCAAAAGACCTATCACAATTGTCATGACTGTCCTTAGACGCCCCATTCAAATCATAATCATTGTTTTCCACAGAGTTGGGCTCTGCTTCAAGACTGACAGAAACTGCCACATCAAGGTCCATCTCATCCTTGTCCCCCATCCAACCAAGATTGGTTTCTTGTATTTCAATGTCTTTGTAGACCTTGTTGTACTTCTTTAGCCATCTAAGAGCTTGTAACACCTTGTCTTTACGGATCCGGAATACCATAGAACTAGGACTGTCCTCTTTTGTCTTGAATTGCTTCACTACACTGATTGCGTTAACATGCTCAGGTAGACGTGGAAGAATTGTACAGATCTCATTCACCGCCTGTGGGAAGCTACAGACATGGCCTTTCGATCCATAGGAACCTTTCTGCAGATGCTGCATGGGAATATAGGGCGAGATTTGCTGTATCAATAGTTTTTCTCCTTCAGACAGATCTGATAGTTCAGTTGGTATGTGATATTGTCGAACCCCTTCGCAATTAAACCAAATAGGTAACCATCCTGGTGACGTTGTTCTCTTCTTTGCAATACATCGTTTACAACGATTTAAACCTGTTCCACGCATTGGAACAACCGTCAAATTTAGACTGACAGAAAGACACAGATCACACCGTCCATGCTTCAAACCTTTCATTGCAATTTCAAAGGCCTTGATGCATTGGTTTGCATGTGTTTGCGACCTACATGAGTCCAAAAAGTAATTGTGAGAGATTTGATAGAATATGTAGAATCGGGATGTCCCCAGATCAGGGATGACCTGAATTGCCTGAAATGAATCAATTCAGGAACCCCCCAAATGAGGGATAACCCGAAATGAATCAATATGGAAAATCCCCGGATCTGGGATAACCTGAGCTGACTGGATTGATATAACTGTGTACACTTACGCATCACTGTGGCAGGGATGGCAACAATAAGTGTGAAATGGTGGGGGTAGCACAGTTGGATGTCTTGTCTGGCGTTTGGACGGTTCACCCCTTTTCTTCTGTTGCAGATTCCGGTTCTTGTTTTTTGCTTTCGTTTGTTGTTCGTCTATTTGTCTCTTCCTCTAGCGCTTTGTTGAACTTTTGACAGGCATTGCGGATTGTTCGGGTTATCCACGGATGGAGGACAACCAGAATCAAGTGACCTACATTGAATAATAAGTACACATCTAAGTCAAATTTATAGCACATAGTATAGACACAGCTCGTATCAGACAAAGGACAACTTCAAATTCAACAGCGACACCAACAAGACATTCAACGGTATTGGATCAGAGGGGAGCGCCATTGGCAAAGGCTTCAATTTTGGCAGGGAGCGATCCTGAAGTGAACATTTGATCTGTGACTCCTTGGAAGAGGGATTTGGTGATGTTGATGACATCATTGTTGAGAAAGACGTCTTTAAGACTTGCATGGGGGACAAATTCCATGCCATCCACAGCTCCTTGGAGTTGATCCCAAAAGACGCCACCAGAACCAGCACCCTGGCGAGGGGCCAGCAATTCAGGAATGCGGGTGTTCCTTGAGGTTTCGGTCATAATCATTCTGTAACAGACCTGAATGTCACAGTCATTAAGGACACGAGCCATATTCCTCTTGATGTGATCTCTGATTGTATCAGAGTTGTGTCCATTAGGTAGGTACGTGTATAGACCTTGACGATGCAAAGTCAATTTACCTCCACTGTCGCTCCCTTTAACAATCTTGGTTTGGGACACATTGTCTCCAGTTGGAGCCCGGAAGTGAGCACTCCTCATCTGGCTGAAGAATTTGCCTAGTGGATTGGGGGTATTCTCACACTCTTGATCAATGTTCCCAAACACATCCACCCATTTTTCCGGTCTTTGGAGCCAATGTGTGAAATCCTGACGTGTGTCAATGATGTCAATGAATATTATCTGGGCAATGGCCGACCCAGGAACCCCGGGCCAATAATGAACAATCAACTTCATGCCTTTTGTCCTGATAACGGAACGCATCCTCTTAGCAGCCGGTGATTGGTTGGCTAGTACCCCCTCAGCACTGATATCGTCACTACTGGTTGTCGATTCCATCTTTGGACTGTTAGCTGTGACATCCTTAATCTCAGGAATGTCATCCAAATCAACTTCAATCAGATTTTCTGACCGTTTAAGGTTGGCCCTTTTCACGTCATACTCCATAGCCTTTGGATTTCCATCAATTCTCATGGCAGGGATAGCTCCCGCGTCAACCCTTGTCTCATTGGCCAGCGCTGCGCGGAAAGCTTGAAGCTCAGGAGCTGAAGCAAATTGCTTGATAATAACCCCGCAACCAACCGTGAGACATTCAGGAAGCTGACCCAAAACCAATTCCGCCTCTTGCAGGCTACCGGTGGGAACAATATCACCGCTCACTTTGTAATAAAGGCCATAGATGACATCCAAATTTGGTTCAAGTACAGCAGGAGGTTTTGTAGTAATAACAAATGTTGTCTTCTGGGAAGCATATGGGTTTTTCACCGCGGGAAGTACTTTCGTGTTTGGCTTCATCTCCTGTTTCCGTTCATCAATGTTACCTTCGTTGTTATCCTTGCTGGTTTGCGACGCTTCAGCATTTACTGGTACCTCTTTCAAAACACGCGCACTCTTCCTGGGTGACATCGTAACTGTAAACAGAAGAACCAAATCAATGTAAGTTATGAATGTGTCAACAAGATCTCAATTCAAACATAACTCAAAATTCAGGTCATCCCCGTTTGAGGGATATGCCGACCATGTAGGTTTGGACTCTTTTTACTCCAAGTGGAGCCGTATTACTGAGCATGGATATTCATTCAGGGTATGCACGGATTCGGGTAATCCCCCTTTTGGGGAAAAGCCGAGTGTATAGGTACAGGCATTATCATCTCCAAACACGGGTAATCCCCCTTTGGGGGACCTCCCGAACGCAGCCAATTTCGTGAGTATACACGGATTCGGGTAATCCCCCTTTTGGGGAAAAGCCGAGTGTATAGGTACAGGCATTATCATCTCCAAACACGGGTAATCCCCCTTTGGGGGACCTGCCGAACGCAGCCAATTTCCTGAGTAGATATGCATTGAGGATAAACATACCTTACAGATATCCTCGACTCCAAATATTTCACGCGACTTCACGGGCGGTTGCTTTCAAGCAGTGACCTATTACTTTTTATGAGCTTCCAATGGGTTTTCTCCTAAACCACTAGTCTGCCAATCTGGGACTACTCGAATATTTCGTTGCAACGAAAATGGCGACCAAAATTTTGACTGCTATGTAAGGTTATTCTTTGGGCGTTGAACAGTTCTGCAACAAGGATTACTGCCGGTTCATGTAGGGTAACAGTGGTTTGATAGAGATTGAAAATTTGCTACGACTCCAATATTTGGATGCAGCAGAAATTGAAACGAATATTTCAAACAATATGTAAAGTTCTTTTATTCCCTGAACAGTTCTGAGAATAAGGATATCTTTCAGTTCATGAGGGAAACAGCAGGTTCATATTGATTGAATTTATTACAATTATAGGACGAAAATTGTGGCTATATTAAGTATAAATCGGAATTAGAATTAGAATTTTGCTGGGTTCAAGACTGTTATGCACGAATTATTTATAATCGCCGCCAAAAAATTCCGTTTAGCCATATATGTTTATCCATTGATGTATAAGATACTGTAACAATGTCCGTTGAAGTCCTATATCTTTGTGTTGTACTTAGATAGAAACGAACATTTATATATGTATATCTGAGATCCTGGACGTACACGACAACCTGTCCTAAGGACTGCCAACTTTCACTGGGGGGATGATTTGGTTCTTCTCACATTATAGTAAATGCTTGGCTGTCGTGTTCTCATAAAAACCAACTGTTCTCATAAGAACAACGAGTTCACATCAAAACTACTTCGTGATGCCACCTCCTAAACTATCATATTCTCATAAAAATAAATCGAATAACACTAATAAATCGAATAACACTATGCCCGTATCATTGAGAAGTGGTGAAAAGGGAGCTCAAGGAGTTCAATCTCCCAACAACAAAAGCAAGGCCAAGGGATCGCCTCAGAAACGCCCACCGACCCAGCAAAGAGATAAATCACCGACTAAGAAAGACTCAGCCGGGTCGCCGAAGAAGAAAAAACTACCGGTGACATCCACCATACCAAAGAAAGCGAGAAAGAAGCCTGATGACAAAGACGGAGACGGAGACCCCGCTTATACCAGCCCATCTTCCAATGATGGGTCTTCCGATGATGGGTCAGAGAAAGAAGCTACGACGAAGACCAGGGTGTTGACGAAAAAAGGCAAAAAGTCAGGACAAGATGACAAGGCCGAAGACAAAAAAGAAACAACCACATCAGAACACAAGGGGCCAGACCCACCAACCAACGAAGCCCTGGCAGGGGAAGAGAAAATACCTCCCCCAAAAACAAACCTTCCAAGGCAAGGCAAGGAGGCAGGGGCCAAGACAGAATTATCAGAGTCTGATGAATCAGAAGCAGGGATGCAAGAAGGTAACGTCTTTTGAGGAACTCTTTCCATTTGTTACAAACAGAAAAGGGACACCAGAAAAGAAAAATGAAGATGATCCCAGTCGGCATGCCTTTGTTGACACATACGGTGACTTCCAAGAATATATGGTTGGTATCAAACTTAACGCAAAGCCTGCTGTTGCGCATCGAAAATCATGTTCAATCATCGACATCGAAAGAGATGGTACGTCATCCATGGTATATGCCTTTAAGTTTCATGCATCGCTCACGCTCGTTGCTTTCTATTTGGGCAGAGGCACTAATGACGCTAATTGACAAGAATAAAAGCAGATTGGGTGAACTGGAAAATCCGCTGGGACCCTTACCGTCTGCCCTGCCTACATCTCGAATTGCTCAGTTGACTTTGCAGCCAGTTACAGGTGTCTCTCTCTTCGTCCTTTCCCTTTTCATCCCCTTTGAAAACTCCTTCAATGTTGCATATTCCTTGCCAATGAACCACCGTATGGTTGACCAGGGGCACCTGCTTGACAAGACGAAGTTTAAGTTCTCCATAGCAGAGGGAGTTTATGAAGACGCAACCTGTAAGTGTCTGTGGCTTCAGGATGTCCCTGGTTTGGGATCCACCTGGATGCTTATACTAACTTGATGTTGTGTTTCAAAGCATCACGTGAACTCCAGTCTTTCCAGAACTCCGAACTTGAGGTCTGTTTTTTTCAAATAGAACGTGCACCTAAAACCAGCAGTGGTTTGCCTTTCAGCACTCTTTCAAGGTTGAACGTCAGATACCGTCCAAAGAAGGGACTGAAACCACTGAAACCAATCATGGAGGATAATTTAAAATGTCACATCAAGGGACTTGAGGCGTATCGGTTCGCTACCAATGGAATGAAGGCATTGGCGCATGTCCTACAATCCGAAGGAGAAAAAGTTGGTTTTCATGATGACGTGTACGACTGGGCAAGAATATTGTTCCATCCAGAAATTCGCGGGTTAGGGGCAACCATTGAAGCATTGAACCAGCTGGCAACAAAGATGAACGCCCCCTTTGTATTCAAGGCAACTGCCTCTCTACCGGACTCCAATCGCTTCTTCCATTCGTGGTTTCAGTCTACACATAACGTTCGTGTTGGAATGGTAGAAGGCGGCCACCGTTGTGAAACGGCGATGCGAATCTTCTATGGCTACGGCATAGGCCAAACCGTCCCCCTACAACATTTGGATAGCTTCAGACAGATTGATGCAAATTCTACGCTTGTTCAACCGTTTTCAATAAAAGTGATCCAAACGGACAAGACATATCATTTGATCACAGAGGTTCTTGTTGACCGGCTGAAGAAGTATAGCAGTTCAGTCCAGAAATCACGGGATCAGGTTGTACGGTCAACCTACAAGCAACTGTGGATGGATATCTATGAGGACTGTTCCAACATCACATTACTTCCGAAGTATAAAAAGTTTCAGGAAATGACAATCGATAAATTCATCGACGAAGTGTTTCACAAGACACCAGTGGAAGATGATCTCACTTCTTTTGTTGAGGACATAAAGATGGCGGTTATAAACAAGTATTGGCAAGACGAACCTGGGCGTACTGAAGTTGAGAACATTGACAAGCAAGGGTTTATGGAAAGGTTGCATACGCCGAAGATGCAAGGGCGAAATTTCATGGGAGTCAGGGAGGTAAGCGAAAAAAGTGTCAGAAAAATCTGTGCTATGCTATTCCCTCATGTCACCTTTTTGATGACAGCAACTCGATAACGAAGGTATGCAGAAACAGCGAATGTTTCAAAGCGTAGGGAAGGGAGCTGAGAGAAATTGTATCGGACTGTATTCAGCACTTGGTTTCTTCACAACCCTATTCATAACGAGACATGGACGTAGGGGGCTGCGTCAATTCATTAACAGCAGCATGGCAAACATCCATGACCCTGAGATGTTGGCAAGATATGTGCTTGCCCCTGTCAACCATATACTTATTCCACAACGACAGTTCCTACAAACCAGAAAATCAATTTCGGTTGATGCAGCACCATGGCAGAAGTTGAATTGGGTCACAAAACACATACTTTTCAAACGAATGTTGGGTATTCTCTCAACCTACGGATTACAACCTGAGTGCAACTATCAAACCGATCATCAGAAGGAGTTCATCAAATGGATAGTTAAAGACTCTCAATGGGGTCACACACAAAAGGACGGCTTCAGGGGGGTTACCCAAATGGTCTTCCTCCAATATGCCAGAGACATGGCGCCAAAATCTCTCTACGAATCCCTAACTGTTACATCCAAGTCACGCCTTACAGGGGAAGCAGTCTTCAGGGAGACAGTACATCGTGATAATTTCATAGAGGATGACTATGGGTTGAAAACTTCAAACAACATCACCGACCATTTCAAGTCAATCATTGAAGGCACGAAAGCATTTGAACATGAGTACCTAATGGAAGCATTTCAAAAAGCAAAAAGCGGCACGACGCCGAGAAAGAAAAAAAGTCCCAAGAAAGCGGACTCAACTGAAGCAACAACCCCAACACAACAAACCCATACTGACAATGATACCTCCGTTGCATCTGGTGAACTCCGAAAGTCAGAACGACAACAAGAGCAAGGCAAAAAAAGAGATTATACAGAAGAAGAGCCCGAAGACGAAGGTTCGGTGACTGATAACAGGACGGCTAAGCGGTCCAAAAAGTGTCAAAGATGCGCTGGTCTAGTAGCTAAAATGAGGGAATTAGAAAGGCTAGCTGGAGACCTCACCAAAGACAAGATCGTTGAGACCTTGCAGAACGCCCTTGCAGGAAACCTCCCGGATGACTTGATGGAAGATAACGCCACAGAATAATATATTTACACTCATACATTTACAGATAGTACTGAACAATCATAGGAACAAAAAAAGATTGTGAGGGATTTGCAAGACTATAATATAATCGGGATATCCCCAGATGGGGGATGACATGAATTGCCCGAATTATATCAATTCGGGATATCCCCAATGAGGGATAACCATGTTAGATAAGGCCACTGAATAATACATTTACACGCATACATTAACAGAGACTATACATTGACAGATAGACTGCAGAACAAATTAACAGATAGCACTAACTGTTTTACTACGCCATACACGGACTCACTCGTCCGGGGACTGTGCCGGCATCGAAAAGCTCCAGATATGGGCATTTGGATAGGGTTCATGCTTGCATCCTCTAAACTTCAAGCGTGCCATCATAACCTTGCGTACCCAGGCTGAGTGGTTTGCACGAATAGAAAACTCTTTCATTCCATGCCTGTCTCCGCACTTCATGGCAGCCTTCCTCAACAGGTGCCAACCACGGATGTCCTCTTCATGCAATTGCCATAACGTAGACATTTCAATAATTGTGGTCTCGTGTTCTTTCACAGCACTGGCATCAGACCAATCGATGCATGAAGGAGTATCTGACCAAAACATCAACGATGACGAAGTGGGAGACATATTATCAAGTCTGGTTGTCCCTTCTTGTAGACAAGATAATTCTGAGTATATGAGAGTTCGGGTTGCCCCTAATCTTGGAACAAACTGAACTAGATTACATAATATACTCAACAGTTAAGAACCAATATTTAAAACACAAGCCCAACGCAATATTTTACACACATTCCCAACGCACCAGGCGTATACGGCGGGGGACTCCAAAATCCTAAAAACTCATTCTCAACGCACCGGATGAACGCTTCCAGTGCGTTCAAACAATTTAATGCATTCAGTATGCATGCCTTCGAGTTCACCCCATCATGTAAACAATTACCAAGGATTTGTTTTTAGGGTAAAGAACATGTCTAAAACAGTTTAACATCTTCATAACGTTTATAACGGGTATTTAACAGAATAGAGGATACACAGTTAGGGACATCCCCCATTTGTGGGAATAACATTTACGGGCGGGCCATATATTGGGCAGAAACGGGGGTACACAACAAATGTATGACCCTAAATAAGGCTTGAATTATTATTCACGAAGTGACTGGTGAATAATTCATGAAATGACCCCGTGAATAATTCATGAAGTGACCCCAGGAATACCCATCATTTGCGAAGTAACCCCATTTACGCCCAAACCACATATATGGGGGCGGAGATAGGGGTACGATGATTCCGGTATCCCCGCCCCGACGGCAATTCTTCAGGTAGACACCAGCCTCCACCCTACAGACAGTGCCTGTACCTGGAAGAATTGCCGGTGGGGGGGGGATGCCGGCTCGGAACTTGCTGACGCCCCTCCGGCCGAGCTCGCCGTGTCACCCCACCACCCAATATGCAGGCAAGGGCGCCCTTGTAGCACAAACGCGCGCTACGAGAGGCGCTGCGCTCCCTCTATGCTCGCCGTCTGCCTGCCTTGCGTTTCTCTGAGTCCATTGCGACTCCCGGAGACAACTCCCCTGTGAGCCGACGCACAGACCATTTCGATTGAAAGCGTGACGTGCAGATGCAGGGTGATGGACAGACTCACAGGGAAGTGCCCACGGACGTCTGACACGACAGAATTTGAATGCCTGCCTATAAGTAACAATTACCAAACTGCCGAATGGTGGTGAGAATGATTTTTAGACCGGCGCTGGAAGCGCATTTCCCTTCAAATGCAACCTTTCAAAGCCTCTCATACCGGCAACAATCAACCATGGTGAAAGTAATTGATACTATTGCCTCACCGCTGTACAAAGAGGACCCCTTCCACTCAAGAGGGGTCCGGTCTCCTATCATGAATGGAACCTACTACTTAGAGTTCCTCAACCAGGACAGAAAGTGCGCAGCCGCTCATATCATCAAGAATACCAAAACGGATGTCGGATGGCTTGTTGATGCCAACTTGCTCATCTCTTTCAGAGTATGGGAGTCTAACTACAGTGATATTACTACTGGTGAAGGCCGCCATATTAAGGAGCTTGTCCTAACAAGCAAGACTATAGAGATACTCTTTGACAAAAACGCTTACGATCTTGCTTTTGTTTTTACTCCCAAACAATTGCAGCGCTACGGAGCCCTACTACAAGGAATCAATGATGCCTATGTTTGCCGCCGTACCGAGCATGAGGAAGATGCTAATCAGCATCTTGTTCCATTTCCCTCAAAAGACAAACCGCAGCTATGCCACATCACGCATTGCTTTCTAGCAAAAGTGTTTTTTGATCTTGAAAAATTACGAAGCCGTCTCAACTTCGATCTCAGCCAGATGGGAGAGTTGCAAGGGGATTTTGGTCGCACCTACAATCCCATTGGCTTCTCTCCCGAGACCTGGGACTACTTGAAGTTCAAGTTGTCTAATCGTTTTAGAATCGCCGTCCACTTGTTGAACAAGCGCAACTTTGTCCATTGCCTGACGCATGGCATCAAGCGATGCAAGCTTGAAGTGCCTAGTGACGTCCAGATGATACGAATAGAGAACCCACCAACCTTGGAGATACTCCAATTGATTCTAGGTACAATCGTATCCTATGGAATCCAGGGCAAGCGGGCTACATTACAAGACAACCACCTAACGCTCAACAACAACGAAACACCCAACTTGGTAATAACAAATCACAAACAGCACGGAGTCTTTCA
>CAAAAM010000010.1_pt1 | contig 13373 bp, 13 predicted proteins | sample 2275911 | NCBI WGS metagenome assembly CAAAAM01 (sample SAMEA98138668, study PRJEB22522) | marine metagenome | biome: marine biome; feature: marine water body; material: sea ice | place: Arctic Ocean | collected 42258 | depth 0.7 m
GCGGAGAGCGAGCAGGGGTAGCAGCGCGGAGGGGTAGGCGGGTGATAAGGGACAGGACCAATGGACACTTTTTCAGAAAGCCAGTACCAACCGATCAACAGCGTAAATGCAGGCAGCACACCGTTCATAAAAATGCCGCCGTGCGCGGCTGGTGCGTAGACAAAGCCACCAAACACAAACAGTATATAAACCGGACTCAGCAAGAAGGTCAGTATTGCAATTCGCTGAATCGGCATCGATTTCCAAGGTTTAAAATACAACACCAGAGGCAATGTAAATATTGCCGACACACCATAACGTAATGCGGCCAGATCAAATACGGTTAAAGTTGACTGGGCACCGGATCGAGTAACCACTAGCCATGTCGCCCAGATGAGCGCAACTGCAGCGGCACAGGCATAGCCCAATAAAGGCTTGTTTGATGACTCCACCTGGCTATCGATAGGCTTATTGATCAGTTTGTCGAGTTCAGATAGTGACATTAGGTCACCCCTATTACGCTTGAATTATTTTTAGGCATGGATAAGTCTACAAGTAGCGACGAGGTGAATAGGGATCCGGTAGAATACTATGCACCTCGGAGGAAACAAATTTGGCAATTAACTCGCCAGTAGCGGGACCCAATGTTAATCCCATATGTGAGTGCCCAAAGGCGAGCCATAAATTTTTATGGCGAGGCGCTGGTCCAATAATAGGCAGTGAATCGGGCGTGCTCGAACGACGACCCATCCAGGGCTTGTCGAGTATTATTTTTTCTATCGGGAATGCCTCGCAAACTCGTGGTGTCACCTTGGCGACTTGAGTAGGCGTTTCAACGGTGTCTCGATGAACCATGTTGGAACCGGTTGTTACCCGCAGTCCAGCATTCATTGGGATCATTACGAAGCTGCTATCAACATCGAATACAGGGCGGTTTAAACGCTTACCTGGTTGCACCTTAAACACCGTATGATAGCCCCGCTCAATAACGATTGGGTTGCAATAACCGAGTGGCTTTAACAGCGTTGGAGTCCACGAGCCTAGACAAACAACCAGCTTCTCAACAGTGTCTTTGCCCTGATCGGTAATCATATCCCACTGATTTGACCGACTCACGATTTGCTTTACGTCAGCCTGTTTGAACTGACCGCCCAGTGATAAAAAAAGCGTGGCATAGCATTGTGACAATGCCTGTGGGTCGCGCAACGATTGGCTACCTTCGATGAGCAACCTTTTTTCATACACATCGTGTAGATCTGGCTCGAGATCATTGCACTCGGCCTTATTGATAACCGAATACTTAACACCACACTGATCGAACAGCTCTCTTTCAAGTGGGTTACGATCGAATGTATGCTGGTTTCGATATAGTTTGAGTGCGCCAATTGGATTAAGCAAATGCCCTGCGTTCGACTGTTTAATCCATGCCAAATGTTTCTCGACTGATGGAAAGGTAAGCCGACTCATAGCAAGCCCATCATTCACATAAGTATTACGATTGCAGCGCAGTAAAAATTTAACTAACCAGGGTAACAACCAGGGCAAATGTGAATAATGCATCAGAAAATCACTTTCCTGATTAGTCGCGAGTCGGAACAATCGCCCCAACAGTTCGGGGCTTGCTAGCGGCACAACCGAGCTTAAGCTCAGAATGCCAGCATTACCATAGGATGTTTCTTGCCCAAAGCCACGACGGTCGACGAGCGTTACCTGATAACCTTTTTGCTGGAGTTCAAGCGCGCAACAAATTCCAACTATGCCTGCGCCAAGCACTGTGATTTTACCCTGTGGCATTGCATGTTATTCCAGGGGTAGAAAATGCGTGATTATTAATCTCTTATTTAATCCGTAGTGAATGAAAGCTGTCACTTTAAAGCAGTTGATTCAAAATTTTATCAAACCGAGTACGTTTCATATTCTTAAGCAACCTTTTAACTTCAACTGGATAATCAGACAGGTTGTCAATTTCATCAAAGTGATATACTTTTTTGCAGTGCGCCATAACTTGGCTGAGTTCATCGGCGAATTTTTTTACCAGTTGCTGGTTAGGGTCTTGAATCAAAATTCCATTTTCAAGATCGAGTCGCCAGGCCCTTGGATTGATATTGTGTCCAGTAATTAAATAGTTAGATTGGTCGCTGTTTATCCCTTTAAGATGGAAACTATTCGATTGATCTTGCCATAGATTAACGTCGAGATGCCCGGCATCAATATGTTTTTGATTGGATTTCAGAAAGCGTTTGAGATTGGATTCATAGACATAAGGTAATATTCCAATTCTTTCGAAACGCTCCCCTTCTGGAATAAAAAAATCGTTGGCTTTTTTATCGCCGACAATCACCGTGACTTTTATTTTTTCACGCAGTAATCGCAGAACGGCTCTATAGACTTTGGAAGGGAAGTTAAAGTAAGGCGTAAAGATTACAATTTCATTTTTGGTTTGATTTATTAATTGCAGAATAGTTTTGTTGAGCTGGTTTTTACGGCTACCCAATCCTATAACCGGAGTTAAACTGATATCAGTTTCCTCATCAGGCCTGCTTGACTGAAACTGATATTGAGACCTGCGCAGTGATAGCTTTTGCTTTCGAATCAGTTGCCTAATGCTTTTTACCGACACAAAATGATTGCTGGTAAGTGACTGCACTGCCTGACTACTCGCCAAGTTTTTATTTAAATATTTGACGAAGCTGTCTGCTAAAGCAGCACTGTTAATAACATGGTATCTATCAGCCCGATAACGATCCGCATAATGGAGATATATATCATTAATACTGGCACCGCTGTAGAGCACGGTATCATCAAAAACTAATCCTTTCAGGTGCAGAACACCCAAAAACTCTCGACTTTTGACTGGTACACCATAAATCTTGATGGGATGTTGATATAGACTGTTTAGTTCTCGATACAAACGGATATTACCGATCGATTTTTTATGCCCTACCAGACCGCGTTGGGCGCGCAGGAAATCAACAAATACTTTAACGTCAAGCTGAGGATTTTTTTTCTTTGCTTCGTACAAAGCGGTTAGTACTGCTGCACCTGCCGCATCGTCTTGCAGATAAAGAGCAGCGATATAGATTCGCTTTTTGGCTGATTCAATGAGTTCAAAAATTTTGTGCTGATAGCCCCTTGTGCAGGGCAAGATAGACAAATCTTCTTTTGAAATTCTAAATGTGGTTAGCCTGTCAATATAATTACTGCGGCCTAAATTCATAAGCGTTCTAAGGCAAGCAAAAGGAAACCTTAGTCTACCATCATCCCACAGTATTGATGCATCGAATGCTCCTTTGACATACACACTTGTCCATCAAGCAACCAACCACTACTTATTTCGGCATCTGAGATTTGGCGCGAGTTTTAATTTGCGTTATATTGGCCAGCTTTTTTACTGGTCAGGTGTTCATAACCAGTTATTACTCAGCTGAGGCTTTATAATGAAATACAATGCGCTAGGTAACAGCGATATACATGTCAGCGAAATTTGCCTCGGCACCATGACCTGGGGAGAGCAAAACACCGAGGCTGAAGCATTCCAGCAAATGGACTTTGCACTTGACCAGGGCGTTAATTTTTTTGATACCGCCGAGATGTACCCAGCCAGTCCAATATCTGCCGATACCTGGGGCAATACCGACAAAATCATTGGCAACTGGTTTAAACAGTCGGGAAAGCGCGATCAGGTCGTTCTAGCCACCAAGGTGTCTGGCGCCGGATTATCCTGGGTGCAGGATGGCATCGATATCTCGCCCGCCAAAATTGCAATTAGCATCGAAGGCAGTTTGAAAAGGCTGCAAACCGACGTAATCGATCTTTACCAACTGCACTGGCCTAACCGTGGTTCCTATCATTTTCGACAGGCCTGGCGTTTCGACCCTACTTCACAAGACCGTGAAAAAACGCGAGACCACATACTGGAAACACTAGAGGCTTTGCAGCAACTGGTAGATGACGGCAAAATAAGACAGATTGGTTTGTCTAATGACAGCTGCTGGGGCATTAACCAATGGTTACAAATCGCCGAAACGAATCGCTTGCCTAGAGTCGCAACGACACAAAATGAATATAGCTTAATGTGCCGCACGTATGACCTGGATCTGGCTGAACTATCGCACAATGAAAACGTCGGATTGCTGGCTTATTCGCCACTAGCAACCGGCTTGTTAACGGGCAAGTACTCGTCGAACAAGATACCTGAAGGATCACGTAGAAGTATAGCGCCCGATCTGGGAGAACGATTTGATGACAATAGCTCGGCAGTGGCTGACGCTTATGTCGCCGTAGCCAAAAAACACGGGCTTGATCCTTCACAAATGGCGCTTGCCTTTTGCAACCAAAGACCCTTCGTTACATCAAGCATTATTGGTGCGACAAACTTGGCGCAACTAGCCATAAATATTGGTTCAACGGAACTTCAACTTAACGAAGAAGTCTTAATAGATATTTTTGAGATTTATCGCAAAAATCCGATGCCATTTTAACTATCTATCACTAATTTAGCAAAAAACTATGATTAATCAGACATCAATTCTTGCAGAAATGCGTGTATTACCCAACATCGATAGCCAATTCGAAATTACTAGGCGCGTTGCATTTATCAAACAATGTTTGCTTTCAGCTGGTTTAAAGACCTTAGTTCTTGGTATTAGTGGTGGTGTTGACTCAAGCACCTGTGGTCGTCTGGCTCAACTAGCAGTCAATGAATTAAATAACGATGACTCTAATCAAGACTATCGTTTTATTGCAGTACGCCTGCCATATGCGGAACAGGCCGATGAAGATGATGCCCAGGCTGCTATCCAGTTTATTCAGCCAAGCCAAACCCTTGTAGTCAACATTCAATCAGGTGTCGATGCTATTCATGCCAGCGTCACAGGCGCTATTGGTGACATTGGATTGCTTCCAAAAAGTGAAGGCATTATCGATTTCAACAAAGGCAACGTCAAAGCAAGGATGCGTATGGTTGCACAATACGAAATTGCGGGGATACTAGGTGGCTTGGTGATTGGCACCGACCATTCGGCAGAAAACATCACGGGCTTTTATACAAAGTTCGGTGATGGTGCCTGCGACTTAGCGCCACTCTTTGGCCTTAACAAACGTCAGGTACGTCGTGTTGCCAACGAACTAGGCGTGCCAGAAGCGCTGGTATATAAAGCACCCACTGCCGACCTAGAAAGCCTCGCTCCATCAAAACCAGATGAAGATGCACTTGGCCTTAGCTATGATCAAATTGATGACTTTCTTGAAGGTAAATCAGTTGGATTAGAGGCCGAGCAACATTTAATTGAGATTTACTTGCGGACTCAGCATAAACGACAGTCTATAGGGACTATTTACGATGCTTAAATTGAAGAGAGTATTGAGCATTTAACCAAGCTGCAGTGGATTTGAATTTTTAATTAAAGGCGTATGAATACGCCTTTAATTTCTAATCAACAATCTTAATTTAAGCCTGTTGCGACCCAAACATAATAACAGACACGCCAATAAGGCAAATACCCACCCCGATGAAGTCAGCCACCGTCGGTTTAATAGCATCAACAACCCAAAGCCATATGAGTGCGACAGTAATGTAAACGCCACCATACGCTGCGTAGACTCGACCAGCCGCCTGCGGATGAAGCGTTAACAACCAGACAAACAGTGCAAGGCTGCAACTGGCAGGAATCAGTAGCCATAGTGGTTTATCTTGCTTAAGCCAAAGGTAAGGGAGATAACAACCCACAATTTCCGCAATGGCTGTGAGTGTAAATAAACCCAATATCTTAATTAGGTCGAACGGTGTATTTACCACTAAGCACCTGCATTTAGCTTTATATTCAACTTTCTAACGCAATCGTAAAAACGCCTCATTTGGCGTATCGAAACCGCTGATAACAACAATCACAAGGACACCGAAAACGACTAGGCCATAACAAATCCGACCCCAGATTAATAAAATTGATGCCGCACTAAAAAGCGTAAAAAAACCCTTGTTCCGTTGTCATTAAGGGCTCAGCATTATTCACCTTGGGCTATGACCATCGTGCAGTCTACATTATCTACCCTGAACGGTTGAACCAGCACATACTCCACCAAATCGATAAAAGTCTAAGCATTTTAACCTACGTGGGATTCGATGATCATCACCCTATATTTCTGCTATTGGCCTAGATAATGTTTTGTATTCTTCATGCATTTTCAGATCAATTATTCTTCGGTCATCGATAAGAAAACATTCACAGACGCTTTATTTAAACATCCTTGTATGATTAGAAAGCCTGGATATTTTTACTCCTTCATTACCAGCAATCCTGATTTATCAATAAGTTCATGCTTGTTTTACTTTACTTACCCAAAAGCCCTTCCGCCTGCTCATCCGCATGATAGGACGAACGTACCATTGGCCCGCTGGCAACATGATCAAAGCCTAATGAATAGGCATACTCACCGAGGCGATCGAATTCATCAGGGGTAACAAACCGCTCTACTGCCAGATGATCAAGACTGGGTTGTAGATACTGGCCTAGTGTCAGCATGTTTACGTCGTGTGCTCGCAGGTCGCGGAGTACTTGTTCTACATCCGCTATTTCTTCACCTAAACCGAGCATGAGTCCAGATTTAGTTGGGATGTTTGGATGAAGAATTTTGAATTTCTTTAGCAAGTCGAGCGACCATTGATAATCAGATCCTGGACGGATTTTTTTGTACAAGGTCGGCACTGATTCGAGATTGTGATTAAAAACATCTGGTGGCGATTTAGACATTATGTCTAATGCAACATCCATTCGACCGCGAAAATCAGGCACCAGTATTTCGAGTTGAATGTCTGGGTTGAGCCGTCGGGTTTCCTCGATACAATCGATAAAATGTTGTGCACCACCATCGCGTAAATCATCACGATCAACCGAGGTAATAACCACATAGCGCAACCCCATGTTTTGAACTGTCTTTGCGAGGTTATAGGGCTCCTCAGCGTTGAGAGGGTTAGGCCGACCATGACCCACATCACAAAATGGGCAACGACGGGTACAGATGTCGCCCATAATCATGAAGGTAGCCGTCCCCTTGGAGAAACATTCGCCCAAATTTGGGCAAGATGCTTCTTCGCAAACAGTGTGTAGATTGTTCTCACGTAATGTCGATTTAAGTTTTTTCACCAGGTCGCCAGTCGGCGCTTTGGCGCGTATCCAAGATGGCTTACGCTGGAAATTTTGTGACGGTATGACTTTTATCGGAATACGAGCGACCTTGTCTGCACCTTTCAATTTAACACCCTGGACTACCTGATTTTTTCTATCCATCGTAACTTCCCATTGAGGTTAATGTTTTGCTGTATGTTGAGACTGCATGTTGTGACTTAGTATGGTTGCCAGCACCTTACCGGCCTGTTCGACAGTAATAGCCGCATTTAGATCCGTCATTTGAGTAACGGCTAATCCTTCAAATCCACAGGGATTTATATTCGAGAAAGGCTTTAAATCCATATTAACATTCAAGCTTAGCCCATGATAACAACATCCTTTGCGAATGCGTAACCCGAGCGCTGCAATTTTTGCCATTTGCACTGCTGATGCCTGGTTGTTCGACCTTGATGCTAAGTTGACATAAACGCCAGGGGCGTCGCGCCTGGCGAATCCTTCGATATCATATCGCGCCAGCAGTTCGACGATTGACTGCTCTATCATGCTTACCAAAGCGCGCACGCCAAAGCCAAGGCGCTGAATATTAAGTAAACAATAGAGCACTAATTGGCCAGGACCATGGTACGTGACCTGTCCACCTCGGTCGATTTGAACTACGGGTATGTTAGCAGTCTGAAGAATATGTTCAGGTTTGCCATTTAAGCCTTGAGTAAATACGGGAGCATGCTCAGTAATCCAAAGTTCATCAACCGTGTTGGCATCACGTTGATGAGTGAATTGCTTCATCGCTTGCCAGGTTTGCTCGTAATCACTACGACCCAGGTATTTAATAATAGGGGATATTTTTGTCACAAATAGCGACTTATAAAGTCATCACCACTTGTTTACAGTCGTACAGGTCTTGATATATATCTTCGAGCTGTGTTTTGCTGTAGGCAGTAAACGTCAGTGTCAGGGCAACGTACTTTCCGTTCTTGCTCTCTCGACTACTGACCTCGATTTTCTCGTCGGCTAAACAACGTGCTTTGACCAGATCAAGTACTTCGACTTCAAGTTGTTTTGATTTAGTGCCAAAGACTTTGAGTGGAAATCGGCTCGGAAAATCGATTAACTCTAACGCAGATTGAGGGAGTGCCTGTTTCTCTGACATGATTAAACTGCTGGTGCTCTCATTACTTTCAATTTGTACTCATGATAGAGCTGTATCATTTGTAACCACATTTGTCCCGGTTTGCCTTTTCCAACGGCATGCTGATTTAATGTCGTCATAGGTACAATTTCACGCGTGGATGAACACATCCAAATTTCATCTGCTTCATGCAGCTCATCTTCAGTGATATCTTTTTCGCGGCAGATTATTTTATTTTGCTGGCAAATATCGAGAACGATCTCTCTAGTGATGCCGTTAAGCATGTGGTTGCTTTTAGGTGGGGTAATAATGATGTCATCATTGACAATAAATAGGTTGCTCTGCGTTCCTACAATCGCATAATTATCACGAATAAGAATGGCTTCGTTCGCACCCATGCTGCGGGCTTTTTGCAGGAGAAGCGTATTCGGCAATAGGTTGGTGGTCTTTATACGGGCATTCGACCAACGAGTATCGGCCAGAGTAACCGCACGCTCACCCAATGTTTGCATGTCCTGCGGCGCATAGGTTTGGGTGCGACAGGTGACGAGTACATTGGGCACCAATTCGGCTGACCAACCGTGATCTCTTTGAGCCATCGTGCCGCGAGTGACCTGAATATAGATTACGTTATCAGACAAGGCGTCATGCTGTGCTATCAGCGTTGTGAATATTTCCATCCACTGCGCTATGCTCAAGGGGTTGACAATATTCAGTTCGTCAAGACTTGCCTGAAGGCGAGCTAGATGAGCTCGCCCTCGAAGCAACATGCCAGAATAGACGGGAATAACTTCATACACGCCATCACCGAACATAAACCCACGATCAAACACTGAAATTTTTGCCTCAGCAGGCGGAACATAGTCACCATTCAGATATAATATTTCTGTCATTTCTGCCTCGTTTTGATTAACGCTGTTTGGGTCACGATTATTTAAACATCAACTTAATACTGTCCATCGCCCAGTCAAATAAACCACCTTCGTTGACTGCATGAGTTGCGACAATCTGTTCGCTGGCCAATTGTTGGCCTTCTAGCTCAACGGTTACCATACCCAGTAATTGACCGCTTTCAATGGGGGCTGATATTTCACTGTTAATATCCATGGAAGCGTTCAGACTTTGATAGCGTCCGCGAGGAATAGTAATATAAATATCGTTGGCTACACCCATTGAAACCTGTTCCTGGTCACCGTACCAAACGCGCGCTGTCTTTAATACTTCACCTGCGTCATAAAGCTTGTGTGTTTCATAAAAACGGAAGCCATAATTGAGCAAAGATTGACTCTGTTGGGTTCGCGCTTTATCAGATTTTGTCCCAAGTACGACTGAAATTAAACGCATGTCATCTCGCTTTGCAGAAGTAACTAAACAATAGCCAGCCGCTTCAGTATGGCCTGTTTTCAAACCATCAACGGTTTCATCACGCCACAATAATCGATTACGATTATACTGCCGAATACCATTAAATGTGAACTCTCGTTCTTTATAATAACTATAAATGTCTGGATGGTCACGAATAATGGCCTTTGATAATATGGCAATATCTTTAGCCGTACTATAATGGCCTTCAGAAGGCCACCCAGTGGAATTTTTAAACTGGGTGTTAACCATGCCTAATTGCTTAGCCCGATGATTCATATAACCGGCAAATGCAGATTCTGTGCCTGCAATATGCTCAGCCAATGCAACGCTAGAATCATTGCCTGACTGAATCACCATGCCTTTTAACAGCGCTTCCACGGATACTTCCTTACCCACTTCGACAAACATTTTAGAGCCCTTCATACGCCAGGACTTTTCACTGATTGTGACCATTTCTTCCAGTGAAATATCACCATCGGCAATCGCCTTAGCGACCAGATAAGCCGTCATTAGCTTGGTAATACTGGCAGGATCGACTTTTTTATCCGCATTTTTTTCAGCCAATACTCGACCACTGTCAAAATCGATAAGATAAAAACTATCTGCATTCAATGAGGGTGCATCGGGAATGGGCTTTGCTGCTGCCCATAACGGGTTTGTCAGTGAAAAAAAAGCCGCGAATAGTGCAAAGGAAAAAGTCTTCATTTGATAGAGATTACCTGCAGGGTGGATGATTGAATTGTAACCATCGTAAGCTATGGTCACAAGGGTTATCCACAGTCATGTCTAATTGAGCCTATTTACTCGTGAACGACCACTCTGGATGTTTCAAACCCCTCCTTTTTGAGGCGGAGAATAACTAAATTGGCTTCGTCAATATCATATAAACGACCTCGCCTAACTCGATAAAAAACACCTTTTGCGTTGGTTAGTTTATATATTTTGGCTTTAGGCTCATCTGAATCATGTAATCCCCGCATTAAGTTTTGGGCGTTGAGTTGATTCCCAAATGACCCTAACTGAACAAATAGTGGCACGTCTTTTGCCGTTTTCTCGACCAGTGCAATGGTTCTTACCACAGGTCTATTTTTACTTTCAGACGAACTCAGAACGCTGATTTCAACTTCAGCAGTGCCTGGCTCAATGACGCCAAGTTTAGTTGCCCCAGCGAATGACAGGTCAATAATTCTATCCCCTATAAATGGCCCTCGGTCGTTTACCTTAACCACAATGCTTCGACCATTTTCTATATTGACCACCCGAACATAACTCGGCAAGGGCAATGTTTTGTGCGCTGCAGTCATTGCGTGCATGTTATAAATTTCACCGCTGGACGTTTTGCGCCCGTGAAACTTTTTGCCATACCAGGACGCAAGGCCTCGCTGTACAAATCCATGCGCATTGTCCATTACATAATAGCGCTTTCCAAACACGACATAAGAGGTCGGATTGCCTAATTTGGAACGAGTAGTTTTGGCTGGCACCTCGATGGCACCTGCATCACTAGTGTTACTACGAGTACCGATTGGCATTCCAAAAGTACAGGCGGACAGCGTTACCGTTAAGGCGCAAGCCAGTATTAAGGTGAACCTTGTCACTACTGTTCCATTCCAGCCTTAATCAATAGCGACAATTGATACACCGCCATTGCATAAAGCTCACTGTGGTTGTAGCGCGTAATAACGTAAAAATTTTGAAAACCCGCCCAATATTCACTGTGATCACTTTGCTCCAGTTGAACCAGTGCCACGGGGGTATCTGCCGGCAGCATGGTATTGGATTGCAATCCATGGCGCGCAAAATCTGACCATTGGTAGTCTGTTTTAACACCCGGCTTTAATTGATCAACCGTATTGGTTTGCTGTAACTGTAATGGCCCGGCTATAGGCGCTTGCGGACGCCACCCGTGTTTGACGAAATAATTAGCAACACTCGCTACAATATCGGGCATGCTATCGAATAAATTCACCTGTCCGTCGTTATCAAAATCGACGGCATAATGACGGTAACTAGAAGAAATAAACTGTCCCCATCCCATTGCGCCAGCATAAGAACCTTTAAGCTCGGTGATATCAAATTTTTCCTCCTGAGCTAATAAAAATAATTGAGCTAATTCGCTGCGAAAAAACGTCGCCCTAGGTGGATAATGAAAACCCAAAGTAACTAATGCATCGAGTACTGAATATTTGCCTTGGTAAGTGCCATAAAAAGTCTCAACACCAATGATGGCTACAATAATTTCTGCGGGTACGCCGGTTTCTTGCTCTGCTCGAGCTAATGTTTGATGATGTGTTTGCCAGAACGTCAAGCCTTTTGCTAAACGTTTTTCAGTAAGGAATATAGGAAAATACTGAAACCAAGGTTTGGCTTCCCATGGTTTGGCAATAGATTGTAAAACTACCTCGTTTTTATTGGCCTTAGCCAAGGTTGATTCAATCACTGTTCTTTTAAACTGATGTTCATTTACCATCAAGTCAATAAACTCCTGTCGCAACTCCTCAGGAGAGGCTTTGATGCCATGACATGTCAGACAAAAGACTAATACTATAAACGATTTAATCAACTTCACGATTTCTCCTCAATAGTTAAGTGGTTTACTTAACTAAAACTACTATTATCCTCGGGACATAATTCTTTTCTGGGTACTAATTGCCATTAAAATACCAAAGCCTGCTAATAGTGTCACCATAGAAGTGCCACCATAACTAACTAATGGTAAAGGTACGCCAACAACAGGTAAAATACCTGAAACCATGCCCATATTGACAAACACATAAACAAAAAAGGTAAGCGTAATACTGCCAGCTAAAATTTTACTAAATACATCTTGTGCTCTCACCGCTATCAACATGCCACGTATTACAATAAAAGCGTAGATCGATAGCAGTCCCACCACGCCCCAAAATCCAAACTCTTCACTGAACACTGCAAAAATAAAATCCGTATGACGTTCTGGTAAAAACTCTAACTGCGATTGTGTGCCTTGCAACCAACCTTTACCCTGAGCTCCGCCAGAACCAATAGCAATTTTCGATTGTATAATGTGATAACCCGATCCCAAAGGATCACTTTCAGGATTGATAAATGTCAACACTCGTTGTTTTTGATAATCTTCCATCAAGAAATTCCACATAATAGGAGTAAAAGCTGACATGGCAATAGCAACAAAAGATATAAATCGCCAGCTCATACCCGCTAAGAATAAAGCAAAAACGCCTGAGCAAGCAATCAGAAGTGAGGTGCCTAAATCTGGTTGGCGAGCAATCAATAAGGTGGGTAGGGCGACCAAAGCAAAGCCAACCAGTATATGCCACGTTTTAGGTGGCAAATTGAAGCGACTAATATACCAAGCCACCATCATAGGCACGGCTAACTTCATGACTTCAGAGGGTTGGAAGCGAAATACGCCTATATCTAACCAACGCTGTGCCCCTTTACTGGATACACCTACCACCAATACAGCAATTAACATTGCTATACCGATTATGTAAAAATAAACAGATAACTTTTGGTAAGCCATTGGGGGGATCTGAGCCACAACCAACATCACGCATAATGCTAGAGCCAGACGTGTTAATTGCCTTTGTATGAGACTTATGTCTTGTCCGCCTGCTGAATAGATAGTAAGCAAACCTACCACCATAAGTACCAGTAATCCAAATAACAAAATACCATCACAATGTATCCTGTCTCTATTCCCCATCTGACGCTGCCGACGATCAAATCCGTCTAGATCTCATTCGATCCGGTCCTCTCTACAACAAAACCCAACC
>CAAAAM010000013.1_pt1 | contig 12272 bp, 14 predicted proteins | sample 2275911 | NCBI WGS metagenome assembly CAAAAM01 (sample SAMEA98138668, study PRJEB22522) | marine metagenome | biome: marine biome; feature: marine water body; material: sea ice | place: Arctic Ocean | collected 42258 | depth 0.7 m
ATAGGAGGTAGTCGATTTGCGTTTTGGATGTACCTTGTGATCGTGTATGTATGCTTGCTTGTTGTGGTGCCTTGGTTTGGGGTGCGGTGAGGTCGAAGCGTGATAGGAGTGTGGTGAGTCTGTGCCTGTTGCTTGGTTTGTGGTGTGCGGGTGCTGTCATGACTAGGTCCCAAGTTCTGTCTGGTATGTTGGGGACAATAGTGGTGTTTGCGTCGATGCCGATGATGTAGTTGGTGTGTGGGGGGGTGAGAGTGTGCGAGGTGTGGTGGTGGGTAGGAGTGGGGTGGTGGAGTGATATGAGAGTGTAGGGGGGTTGGTGGGGGGGTGTGTGGGTCGGGGGGTAGGGATAGTGGATGGGGGGTGGGGGGGTGATTGGTGTTGCGGGGGCTGTGAGGTGAGAGGGGGGTGTGCAGGATGACGATGTTGCCGACGTGTTGGCGCTTTGGTCACTTGAAGATTTGGTTAAAATTCCAGCATGATATTTATATTGCTGTCTGTGTCACTTTTTAAAAGTGCTTTAAAAATGTTAGTGGTTAAGCTACCGTGCCTCTAATCAAGCGCTGGATGTTGCTGCGGTGACGCCAAATGAGTATGGACGATATCATCCAAAATACTAAGGTGACTGAGGTGGTAGAGCCTGTCCAATAAACCAGTAGGGGGAGAGCGCCAAATGCGACAATAGCGGCAAGTGACGATATTTTAAAAACTTTGGCGAATAATAACCAAATCGCGATTATGGTGAGACCAATTATCCAGTTAAATCCGACCGCAACAGCCATTGATGTTGCAACGCCTTTGCCGCCTTTGAAGCGAAAAAATAGTGGGTAACAATGGCCCAGAAATGCGCCCAATCCGGTTAGTGCGATTACTAATTCACTATTCGTAAGCCATTGTGCGATAAGTACCGGAATTAACCCCTTCAATGAGTCGCCGGTAAGCGTTAAAATAGCCGCTTTCTTGCCGGCAATGCGCAATACGTTGGTGGCACCAGGATTGTTTGAACCGTCACTTCTGGGGTCGGTAAACCCCATTAATTTACTTAAGATAATGGCGGAGGACAGAGACCCTAGAATGTAGGAGCCAAGCACTAAGCTAATGGTTTCGAATAATGCGATAGTCACGTCATTTATCTATTGTTATTATTGTGTATTGACGCCACTCTATCAGAATCTATTGGGGTTAGCATTATGCGATTTGAAGGAAAGGGATTGAAGGCAAAAATAAGATGTGACGAAAACATTGTTGGTTAATCAGGTTAATACGGTTGATCAAGGTGAACCGATTATTTTGTTGCATGGCTGGGGTATGAGTGCCTCTGTTTTTGATCCGCTGCGTGATTTGTTATCTCATCAGCGTGAAGTCATCACTGTCGATTTGCCCGGCTATGGGCAGAATCAGTGGGATGAGTCGCTGTGTTTCGAAGATCAAGTTGCTTTGATTAACGAACAAGTACCGGAGGGTGTTTTGCTCGGATGGTCAATGGGTGGTTTGTATGCCACTGAAATGGCAAGGCAAAACCCAGGTCGTTTTAATCGTTTAATTTTGATGTGTTGTAATCCTTGTTTCGTGCGCCGAGAGGATTGGTCTTTTGCGGTTGATGAATCAGTATTCGACGATTTTTCTCAGTTATTACAGGGGAATTGGCAAAGCACAATAAAGCGATTTTTGTCATTGCAAATGCTGGGCAATCCTAATGCTCGTCAGTTGGTGCGAGATTTAATGGTTAAGCTTGAGCAGGCAGGTGAACCCAACGACGCGGCATTACGTTTCGGGCTTAATTTATTAAAGACTGCAGATACTCGTCTAGTTCTATCCCGGTTAGATTTGCCTATCGATATGATTTTTGGACGACTGGATGCATTGGTTCCTGCAAGCGTTGCGAAAGAAATTAGTGAAGTTAACTCCAATATTCAGGTAGACTTGTTATCCGATGCCGCACACGCACCTTTTTTATCGCACACGGCACAAATTGCCTCGATGGTCATTACACGATAATGAATCGAATAATGTTTGAATTTTTCAACCCTCTCCCACTTAATTAAGTGTACACTCTTGGATTTGCTGCACTTGCCTCGGCTAGATAAGGCTGCGGTTAAAAAATCATTTAATCGCGCGGCTAAAACTTACAATCATGCTGGTGTCTTGCAAGACGAGGTGCTTTCAAGGCTGCTAGGCCGATTACAGTATGTGCGCCTCGAACCAGCGTCAATTATCGACATTGGTTGTGGTACGGGTCGAGGTGTTACTGGTTTACAGAAAATTTATTCTGGCGCTAAAGTCATCGGCCTTGATATGGCTTATACAATGCTGCAAGAGGCTAAAAAACAATTCCGGTTTTTTAGTAAGAAGCGGATGATTAATGCCGATATGGAGCGTTTGCCGATTGCGAGTGATAGTTTTGACCTCGTGTTTTCCTGTTTGGCGCTACAGTGGGCCAACGATCTTAATGTTGTGTTTCGAGAGGCGGTTCGCATTGGCAAGCCTGGTGGTTTGTTCATGTTCGCCACTTTTGGGCCGTCGACACTTATCGAGCTTAGGGACAGCTGGTTTGAAGTCGATCAGCGTCCGCATGTGCACCAGTTTATTGATATGCACGACATTGGTGATGCTCTGATGAAAGCGGGCTTTTCGCAACCGGTAGTCGATGCCGAGGTGATCAAACTTGAATACAGCAATTTTCGTCAGCTACTCAATGATTTGAAAAACATTGGTGCCAGTAATGCCGATAAGAATCGAAGCAAAGGCTTGATGACGCCGAGTCGGTTGAAAAAGCTAGAAGCGGCTTATCGTGAAAAAGGTTTCCGGGATGGTAAATTCATTGCCAGCTATGAAGTTATCTACGGTCATGCTTGGATTAATGAGGCGCCACCTACTGCATAGGGGGCAGCAATGGGTGAGGTTGTATCCAACCCATTAAAAAAGATAGTCCAAGTACAATAAATAGGATGATGGATAAAGTGATTCGAATAGTGAGTAATTTTGCTGTACGTTGCTTGTTTTCTTTATCTCTAATGTAGGTGAACAGGCTAGCAGCTAGGCTGGCTAGTATCAGAATGAATAGTATTAAGATGACGAATTTTATAAACATAATTTTAGGCAGGTAATTTTAGGAGCTTGAGTATATGAGCACAGGTTCTATGGGTAGTCGATGCGCACTCTATATTCACAATTTAAGCGATATCATTTTTAAAAAATTAGGTGCGATAGTCGTCTTTAGATGGAGTTGCGCAAAAGAACTGAAACAATATTGTACTTGATAGGGGCTTTGACTGCGATATGATTATTCTGAACTGGGATTTTAAGCCCAGCTGGACAATGTCGACTGTTACTTTGTTAGTCGTGGCCATATTTCTGAAGCTAGGATTGTGGCAGTTGGATCGTGCTGATTTTAAAGATCAGGTTAAATCTAAGTTTGAGTCTAGGCTTGCGACCGATTATCAACGTTTTTCGGCAGCAGATTCATTAACTGATATTGACTATCGAAACTTGATTTTAGACGGGAAATTTGATGTTAGCCGGACAATATTAGTCGACAATAAATTATTTGAAGGGCAAGTGGGTTATGACGTCCTAACGCCATTTATTCTGTCTGGCAGCCGAAAGGTCGTGTTGGTCAATCGAGGTTGGGTTGCGCTGGGCAACAGTCGAGACACGTTGCCGGTGATTGAGCTGCCAGCAGCGCAAAAAGAAATTAAAGGTATTGCCTCAGTTCCGATTATGGAGGGTTTTCGTATGGGGGAAGTATCCTTGACTGATAGTTGGCCACAAGTGATTCCATTTATAGACATCAAGGCGATGCAGGCGTCCTTTCCGGGTGGTCTATCGTCACTAGTGTTATGGCTTGCGCCAGATCAACCAGGTTTCTATCAGCGAAGTTGGAATCCAGTTTGGGCTGATCCTGAAAAAAGCCGGGCATATGCCTTGCAGTGGTTTATCTTCGCACTGATTGCAGTCGGATTATATTTGTTTTTAAACTTACGGAAATTGAAATGAGCGAAGAGAATAAAAGCCTGTTTTGGCATAGAGCCAAACTGCTTGCCTTTATAGGCGTTTTTTTAGCGCCTTTTATTGGTGGCTGGATGGCGTTGTATGTCTTTGAAGTCAGGCCAACCAGTGGCAATTATGGCACGCTTGTTCAGCCTGTTAAGAGGCTGAGTTGGCCTGTACTGGAAAGCACTAAAGGTGATATCTATGAAAATGGAATGGGGCGCCAATGGTCTTTTATTATGTTTAGTCAGGGGCTTTGTGCTGAATTATGCCAATCCAATTTATACTATATGCGCCAGTTAAGAACTTTGCTCGGACGTGATACACAGCGTATTTCAAATGTTTTTATTAGTACACAACCCCTCAGTGAAGAACTAAAGGTTTTTTTTGTTGATTATCCTAATCTTGTAGTTATTGATGAAGTTAATGAATTTCCACTATTTGAGCAGTTTCAGATAGAAGGTGAGGATGCTGTGGGTGCGTCGCCTAAACAATATTTAGTCGACCCCGACCAAAACTATATGATGCATTATCCGGCTGAGAACGATCAGAACAAAGCCTTGGAAGATATTCGAAAGTTGATAAAGTTATCGCAGATAGGTTGATTTTGGTATGATGCTCAATCGATTACACTGGGTTCGCCCTTCAAAAGCCAGAATCTAAAATGACTACTCTAACGATGACCACTTGGTCGCAATATTATAAATTAACTAAACCTAAAGTGGTTTACCTCATTGTTTTTACTGCAATGGTCGGCATGCTGCTAGCGGTTGATGGCGCAGTGCCTCTTGATATCTTTGTTTTTGGTTTACTTGGGATCGGTTTTGCGGCGGCTTCTGGTGCAGCAATTAATCACGTGGTTGATGAGCGTATCGACCAACTGATGGAGAGAACAAAGGATCGTCCTATTGCGAGTGGTGATATAGGGCAGGGTAAAGCGTTGGTGTTTGCGCTTTCCCTTGGCGCAATCGGCATTGCGATGTTGCTGGTTTTTATTAACGTACTAACAGCAATATTAACTTTTTTCTCCTTAGTTGGTTATGCGTTGATCTATACCATGTACTTAAAGCGAGCGACACCTCAGAATATTGTGCTTGGTGGTGCCGCTGGAGCAGCGCCACCATTGTTAGGCTGGACTGCGGTAACCGGGCAGGTTGAAACTGAAGCACTGCTGCTATTCCTTATAATTTTTATCTGGACGCCACCACATTTCTGGGCTTTAGCAATTCGGCGACGAGAAGAGTATGCAAAGGCGGATATCCCAATGCTGCCTGTGACGCATGGCGTTTACTTTACTAAGATTCAAATTTTACTCTATACGATACTTTTGTTTATCGTCACTTTAGTGCCATTTTTGATTCAAATGAGTGGTTTAATATACCTTGCGGGTGCAGTGTCTCTTGGTATTGGATTTTTATACTATGCAATCAAGCTTTATCGGGATGATGAACCGAATGTCATTGCGATGAAAACATTTGGCTATTCTATTTTTTATCTAAGTGTTTTATTCGGCTTCTTGCTACTGGACCATTACGCCAGAATTCTTATTCGGCTATATCTTTCTTAAAATTAAATTTAGATTTAAATTCAAGCTGGAAGGCTTAAGTACCTACGGAGGCTATAACTATTTTTACCACAGTGATAATAGTTAGAACAAACGTTATGCCAAACAATATTCCTATAGCAATAAAGTGAGAGATTTTTCCATGTTTAAAATCGCGCACTCGATTAGCATTGCTTTGAACGCCGATAAAGGCAGATAAGGTACTTAATAGTAGCTGCCAAAAGTTAATGGTAACTTTGTCTTCATTTGTTGCAGTTGTATATTTCATTGTATTTTTCCGAATTTAGGATAACTTGATTGGATTTGGTTTCATTGTGCCGGTTATTATTTATCGTTGATACAAATGGGTCGAGCATATCAGGCAATTATTTTTAATGAGTTTGCTAAATATTTTGTCATTATGCCTAACTCTCAGACCAGTTTATAATAAGTGAAATAGTAAGTCATTAGCGCGCTGTGCTTAGTTATAAGTCTGTTTCTTAGCAATGTTCAAGGCGGGATGAGCTAGCGTTTCACTCTAAACGCTGTATAATTCCGCCAGATTTTTCGAGCTACACTGGCTTTTTACGCGGGCGGCATTTTTATATTTAGATACCGACATTATTTACCTAGGCAATAAATTGAGATCTAAGGGTAAGGCATGAATGGGGAGTTTATAATGGTTTTAAGTAAGTTAACCGGGCGATGGTTTGCGGCAGTGGCTGGTGTTGTATCCATGCTATTTATGTCGGTAGCAAAGGCCGAGTATAAATTGAATTTGACTGAGGGTGTCACCCCTATAAGCCAAGATTTATATGGTTTGCACATGCTAGTTTTTTGGATTTGTGTCGTAATCGCAGTCCTTGTATTTAGTGTTATGGCTTGGTCAATTTTCTATCACAGAAAGTCGCGAGGCGCTAAGGCTTCAAACTTTCATGAAAGTACCACTGTAGAAATCATTTGGACGGTCGCGCCGCTACTTATTTTAATTGCAGTAGCAATTCCTGCGACGTCTACGTTACTTGATCTTGAGGATGCAACTACAGATGCCGATATTAATCTGCAGGTTACGGGCATTCAGTGGAAGTGGAAATATAATTTTATTGATGAGGATGTCGAATTTATTAGTTCTCTAGCGCAAAGTAGTCGTGACGTGGTTAAAGATCCTTTGGCAAATGCGAACTATTTGCTTGAAGTAGATGAACCGTTGGTTTTACCGATTAATAAGAAAATACGTTTCCTTTTTCATTCCAACGATGTCATACATGCTTGGTTTGTACCTGCACTGGCTGTCAAGCAAGATGCCATACCTGGCTTCGTTAATGACTCTTGGGCCCTTATTGAAAAAGTTGGCACTTATCGTGGTCAATGCGCTGAACTATGTGGAAAAGAGCATGGTTTTATGCCGATTGTTGTAGAGGCTGTGACACAAGCTGATTATGAAAAATGGCTGAAGGGTAAGAAGGTTGCGGCTCTAGCTGTAGCGGCAGCCGCTGAAGAAAAGTGGTCCATGGAGGATTTAATAGCTAAAGGTGAAACAGTTTATAAGGTTAATTGTTCTGGCTGCCATGGTGTAACCGGTGCTGGTATACCGGGTGTATTTCCTGCCATGACAGGGAGCGATATAGTTCTTGGCGATATTGACGATCATATTGATATTATTGTGAACGGAAAAGCAGGTACTGCAATGGCAGCGTTTAAATCGCAGCTGAGTGATGTCGATATAGCGGCAGTAGTAACTTTCGAACGAAATGCTTTAGGCAATAGAGTGGGTGACATGGTTCAACCTTCTGCTATTACTGGCTTGAGATAAGAGGACTTACTGATGACAAATGCAACTACGACAATTGATCATGACGATCATGATGATCATGGACCAGCATATGGAATAACTCGTTGGATAACGACTACAAATCATAAAGATATTGGTACTTTATATCTCTGGTTTGCCTTCATTATGTTATTGACTGGCGGTACTATGGCAATGGTTATCCGTGCTGAATTATTTCAGCCAGGATTACAGTTTGTAGAGCCACAATTTTTCAACCAAATGACCACCATGCACGGTTTAATCATGGTTTTTGGTGCAATCATGCCTGCCTTCGTCGGTTTGGCTAACTGGATGTTACCATTGATGATTGGCGCACCCGATATGGCGCTACCTCGTATGAACAACTGGAGTTTCTGGATACTACCATTCGCGTTTACAATGCTACTCAGTACTTTGTTAATGGAAGGTGGCGGACCCGCTTTTGGCTGGACTTTTTATGCCCCCCTTTCTACAACGTATGCGCCCGCCAGTACTGACTACTTTATCTTTGGTGTTCACTTAATGGGCATTTCGTCCGTGATGGGCGCTATTAATGTGATTGCTACCATTTTAAATATGCGTGCACCCGGCATGACATTGATGAAGATGCCTTTATTTGTATGGACTTGGTTAATCACTGCCTACCTGCTAATAGCGGTTATGCCTGTATTAGCAGGCGCAGTTACCATGATGCTGACCGACCGCCATTTTGGAACGTCATTTTTTGATGCCGCAGGTGGCGGTGATCCGGTGATGTTCCAACACATATTTTGGTTTTTTGGACATCCTGAAGTCTATATTATGATCTTGCCAGCGTTTGGTATCATCTCTGCAATAATACCTACTTTTGCGCGCAAGCCACTATTTGGTTACAGCTCGATGGTGTATGCGACTGGTTCTATTGCCATCCTCTCATTCATGGTTTGGGCTCACCACATGTTCACCACGGGCATGCCTGTTGCGGGAGAACTATACTTCATGTATGCCACTATCCTGATCTCAATCCCGACAGGGGTTAAGGTGTTTAACTGGGTAACAACAATGTGGAGGGGGTCCATGACTTTCGAAACACCAATGTTGTGGGCACTGGGTTTTATTGTAATGTTTACCATCGGTGGTTTATCCGGTTTGATGTTGGGCGTAGCTCCAGTTGATACCCAGTACCACGATACTTACTTCGTTGTCGCTCATTTTCATTACGTCTTAGTAACGGGTGCCTTGTACTCGATTATTGCGGCCTACTATTACTGGGTTCCAAAATGGACGGGCAATATGTATAACGAAACACTGGGAAAGATCCATTTTTGGTGGTCAACAATTGCGGTTAACGTGTTGTTTTTCCCTCAGCATTTTTTAGGTTTGGCTGGCATGCCCCGTCGTATTCCAGATTATGCTTTGCAATTTGCAGAATTTAATAAGATCTCTAGTATTGGTGGCTTTGCTTTTGGCTTGGCTCAGTTGTTTTTCTTGTTTATCATTATTAAGACTATTAGAGGTGGCAAAAAGTCGACTGATATTGTTTGGGAAGGCGCTACAGGTCTTGAGTTCGAAGCGCTGCCTTCTCCTGCGCCGTATCATAGTTTTAATATTGCGCCCGTAGTTAAGTGAAGTCATAAAAGTAACCTGTCTCGGTTTTAAGCCGAGGCATGTTTTTAGGGTATAGTTGTGTTATTAACGCTAAAGTCGAGTAACCTCTAGTGAGTAACGTTCTTAAGAAGATCATTCCTCGATCACAGATGATAAAGATCTGCATGGTCCCAATCCTTATGTTTGGATTTGGATTTGCTATGGTGCCGCTCTACGATGTGTTGTGTGAAATAACTGGTTTAAATGGTAAAACTGGACGGGTTGAAGCATCGATGATAGATGCAAGTGATGTTGATACGTCGCGAACCATTGAGGTCAGGTTTTTAGCCAATACTGGCTCGGGTCTGCCTTGGAGTTTTGAACCTGTAGTTACTAAGATGGACGTTCATCCGGGGCAATTGTACGAAGCAATTTATCGAGTACGCAGCACAACAGATCAAATAACGAAAGGCCAGGCAATACCGAGTGTTTCACCAGGAATTGCGGCGCAACACTTTGATAAGACTGAATGCTTTTGTTTCAGAGAACAGGGCTTAGCTGGTTTTGAGGTCAAAGATATGCCACTGAAATTTATTATTGGCAACGACATTTCCGACAAAGTTGAACAAATAACATTATCCTATACCTTTTTCAGTTTAGATAAGGGCTAAGTCAATAAATAATGATCGGTTAAACGACAGATCATAAAGTTTAGATAATTATAAGAGAGACTATTCATGAGTACAGCTTCGGAAGGTAAGTATTACATACCGCATGGTACACATTGGCCCATTATAGGTTCGGTTGGTTTGACTACAACAGTGGTTGGCTTTGCTAACTATCTGCATGGGTCTGAAATGACCGTGATGTTTGTAGGTTTGGCCATACTTATTTTTATGATGTACGGTTGGTTTGGCCAAGTTGTAGATGAAAGCTTAGCGGGACTCTATAATGAACAGGTTGATAGATCTTTTCGCTGGGGCATGGGCTGGTTTATATTTTCAGAAGTTATGTTCTTTGCCTGTTTTTTTGGTGCACTTTACTATGCTCGAGCCCTTTCAATCCCCTGGCTAGACGGTGCGTCTAATAATGATGCCACTGCCTGGTTATTATGGCCTGAATTCGAAGCGGCATGGCCTTTGATCAATTTACCTTCTGCAGACAAGTTTACTGTTGCAAAAGCTGCAATGGGGCCTTGGGGGCTACCTGCAATCAATACGGCTATTCTTCTAACGTCTGGTTTAACGCTCACATTCGCGCATTGGGCGATTAAAAAGCATGACCAAGTTAAACTTGTTTACTGGTTGTTCGCAACTGTTGCATTGGGTTTTTTGTTTGTAGGCTTACAGGCTTTGGAGTATTCACATGCTTATAACGAACTCAATTTAAGAATGGACTCAGGCATCTATGGGAGTACCTTTTATCTATTAACTGGCTTTCATGGTTTTCACGTCACTATGGGCGCAATCATGTTACTAATTATGATGATTCGTGCATTGAAAGGGCATTTTAATGGCAAGAATCATTTCGCTTTTGAGGCCGTTGCCTGGTACTGGCACTTTGTTGACGTAGTTTGGTTAGGCTTGTTTGTTTTCGTTTATTGGATCTAATACCCCGATAGTTCATAAATCAGGCTAGATTTAAACGCGACTTACGGGTCGCGTTTTTATGTTCAGGGATGAACGGTATGTCACGGGCGCATGGATGCTGATGTGTGACGATGTTGGCTCCTCAATTACTATTCTGTTCCTTCGTTATTTTACATACGGGCTGCTACCCAACGTATTGTCTTAATAAATTACATCTATGGGATGCTGCTAGCAAGACATACCGCTATTCTTAGTGAATATATCTCACGAATAGATTAAATGTTGAGGTGAGGCCGAATATCATTATTACTAGGCAAAAAAAAGCACAGCAATTAATATAGCCGTGCTTTTGATCTAACCATAATGTTTTAAGATTAGGCTACGAATGTTGCTTTTATAGTCTTAAATGCATTTTTCTCAATTTGTCGGATGCGTTCTGCTGACACGCCAAATTCATCAGCTAGTTCGTGCAGTGTCGCTTTAGACTCATCGTCTAGCCATCGTCGAGATACTATTTCTTTGCTACGATCATCTAGATCATCTAGTGCTTTTCTTAAATGAAGACTGTTTTGCTGTTTTGAATCTTTAGATTCGAGCGTAACTTCTGGAGAAGGTGAACTTGAAATAAGCATATTCTCTGGTGCTATATAGGCTGAGTCGTCGTCTTCATCACTACTCATGTTAAAACCAATGTCTTGGTTGTTAAGCCTGTTTTCCATTTCCATGACGTTTTCACGTGTAACGCCTAGTGTTTCGGCAACATGGGTAATTTCTTCGGCTTTGAACCAGCCTAATCGAGTCTTCTGGCTGCGCAGTTTAAAAAACAGCTTACGTTGAGCTTTGGTGGTCGCTATTTTAACGATGCGCCAATTCTTTAGAATGAATTCATGTATCTCTGCTTTTATCCAGTGCACAGCGAATGAAACAAGGCGTACACCAACTTCAGGGTCGAAGCGTTTAACCGCTTTCATTAAGCCTATGCTGCCTTCTTGGATTAAATCGGAGATAGCCAAGCCATAACCAGCATAGTTGTTAGCGATTTTAATTACAAATCTAAGGTGGGGTAAAACAAGTTTTTGTGCAGACGCAAGGTTTCCGGTTTCCTGCAAATCAGTAGCGTACGCATATTCTTCCTCAGGTGTAAGAATGGGGATTCTACGCGCAGCCTGTACATAGGCGTCTAAATTAGACGAACCCATAAGGATTGGTAGTGAATTGCCAGTGCTGACCAGCTGTGTACTCATAATGGACCTCTTGTTAAGTGTTATGTGCTTAGCACTCTTCATAGCTTAGTGCTAAATATTAGAGCATAGATAGAATACTTAGTTCAACCTTGTCTAATAGTAAATATAATGGGTTATCAAATTTAGAGGGAAGATGCCCGCAGAGATCATTGTTCTACAGGTTATGCGCTAAATGCATCGTTTAATTTTTTAAAGGAATGGTATCCGTTTGATTAGGTCCTTTTCGTCAATAGGTTATTATGAAATTTATGCTATCAGGACAACAAATAGAAAATGATAGAATTTTTTCACCATCACGCAGTTCAATCTTCATTAACATAGATAGGACTGGGCGGTATTGTTAAATCTTTTTAGTAACGATCAAAAATTATATAGCACAATAGTAGCATTATATCCTTAATTATGAAATCAAAGGTACAACGTGAATTTTTTGACGTCTTATTTCTGGCGCTAAAGCACTTCGTCAGCTTTTTTAAGTTGCTTAAAATTAATACTTTTTCTTCTACATAGCAATAATTTACGTCTGTTAAGTC
>CAAAAM010000014.1_pt1 | contig 11909 bp, 10 predicted proteins | sample 2275911 | NCBI WGS metagenome assembly CAAAAM01 (sample SAMEA98138668, study PRJEB22522) | marine metagenome | biome: marine biome; feature: marine water body; material: sea ice | place: Arctic Ocean | collected 42258 | depth 0.7 m
GCAATAACAGTTCGCAGGCTTTTGTATTTAGCGCAGCCTTACACAGTTATCCTGCCGTGAATCACATTAATAATGTACGGATTAGCGGTTGTGATCAGTGTGAGTACTATGATGGGCTCGATGTTAACGAGAAAAATGAATGGCCGTTAAAAACGCAACAAGGGGATATTATTTTCTTTGAAGAAGTTGATAAGGTGTATCAATCTTCAAATACCCCGTCACCATTAACGAAAAAAACCGAATCACAACAATCACATCGTTAGGTAACGACAGCACTGTAGTGTGGAACCCTTGAGTGGATAAGTCCCAAGAGCTATCACAGTTTAAGGGTGATGATTATCAGCGAATGGTGTGCGTTGAAACGGCAAATGCAGTGAATGATGTGTTTCATCTTGAGCCAGGAGAGAATTACAAGTTGGAACTCACTGTTTCAGATGGTTGACGCTGAGTGACCGTGATATCAAATAATAAGCTAGGGCGGTAATGGCCAAACACCAAACAATGGTTGCGCCTGCAGGTAAATCAAATATTGCAGCAAAAACTAATCCTCCACCGTAGCCGATAATGCCGATCAACAATCCTTTCACTGTCGCGTGGTGTCGGTTTAGTGTTGCCAGGCTAGGAATAATGAGACTGGCAAAGACTAAGTAAACCCCTACTATTTGAGTAGAAACGGTAATGGCGATAGCAAATAGGGGATAAAATAACCATGCACCTAATTTTTTTCTCAGTGTCATCCAAATTATAGCAATGGCTGCATAGGTAATGCCTAATGGAATAAGATCGCTGGCTTGGAACCATAATATTTGCCCGACAAGCAGTGTCTTTAATCGCTCCCCCCCGTGAGGGTCTGCAGCGAGTAATAATAGGCTCCCCGTTGCTGCTAAAATAAATACGATACCAATAATCGCCTCTTGCACTTTTACCGCTAACTGTCGCAGGCTATAGAGCCCTAAAGAGCTAGTGATGGCAGTTGTAACAGCGATGAATACTTGGGTGATATGACTTTGGTCTTCTGACAAAATAACACTAGCAGCGACCACACCAAGTGCTGCCATTTGAGCAATAGCTAAGTCTAGAAAGATAATCCCTCGATTTAACACTTCTCTACCGAGTGGCACATGGGTGGCGAGAATAAATAGGCCCGCAGCGAATGCGGGCCAGAGTATGTCAATTTGTAGTAGTAGTGTTTCCATAGTTTATTTAACAGGTTCTTCAATAAAGTAATGATGGTTTGTGAGTGTGGAAAGCACGTCATCATATAGAGTGTCTAATCTGTCAGACTCTGGGTTACCACCGACGGTAAAAGGCAGCTCTAACACCGGTACACCTGTTCTCTGGCTTAGCCATTGCGCGCCTTTATCGTCTTGATAGTTAGCCATAAGAATAAAGGCAGGTTGCTCTGTTTTGACAACATTTATTAAGCTCGCTAAATGTGAACTGGTAGGAGGGATACCTGGTTTTGGTTCTAAATCGCCCACGACTTCTATTCCTAGCCACTTCAGCAAGTAGCTCCAGTTTTTATGATACACAATAACTTTTTTCCCCCTCAATACACTGGCTTCTGCTTCCCATCGCTGGGTTGCAGATTGCCAGTTAGCAGAAAATTTTTCATATTGAGCGGCATAATCTACGGTATGTTGTGGATCAATTTTTTGTAAACGCTGGTTTAATAGTTGAGCGATAGTCAGTAAACGATAAGGGTCCCAGTGTACGTGTGGGTTGCCCGAGGCATGCACGTCACCTTGGCTCCGATCAAGCTTAGTGGGTATCTCTATCGTTTGTACTTTTGAAGCCGCTAGAAAAAATCCGGGCTCGCCTTGCTGAATCGTCGTATTGCCCGACTTTCTTAAGAGTAGCGGTAACCAGCCAATCTCAAGCTCTGCGCCGGTATACACTAGCAGATCTGCTTGTCGTACTTTAGCGATTAGCGAGGGTCTGGCTTCAATATGGTGAGGGTCTTGGAATGCACTCGTGGCGGAGTAAACATTGACATGTTTTCCGCCAATCGCTTCCACTAACGCTTTCCATTCAGGCTCGCAAGCAAACACCTTCATTGTTGCTGCAGCCTGTGATGAAATCCATAATGCGTTAACCATTATGGCTATTAGAATAATTTTCATAGCACTGGCTCTTAAAATGCGTGTGCACTATGAGCGCCTAAGCTCATTGTATACTGAAGTATGATCATGTTGTTCTTAGGATCTCGTCCATTATCTAGCTGTGTAGACTGCAATCGAATACGGCTAAAGTGACTGGGTGAATAGTCAATCATCACCGTTTTGCGATTCGGGTCGTTAGCCGTACCAAAACCTGATTCTTCAAGAAATTCATCTTCATCAATACCTGAGTCAACAAAACTAGTGATTTGGTTATCCGCTTGTAGGCGATCATAGCGAAGCCCGAAACGCCAAGCGGGCATAAACTGATAAACGCCTTGTACATAAAATCCTTTTTGTTTACCGCTATAAGTTGCTTCAGCACTGTTGGTGTCTTCAGTGAATTCCGCTGTCCCGTTTTCTGTTCTAACAAAGTACTCTGCTTGTAGCTTAAAGTTAGTGTTTTTAGGGTTGCCATTGGGAGCCCATTTATAAACGAAATCAATACCTTGTACATCAATATCACCGTTTAATAATTCGTTATCCGCTGCTGCGGCGTCACCACCGTGACTATGTCCGCCACCTTCACGTGTATCAAATTTTGATTGATAGTAACTCGCGCCCAGTAGCCAGCTAGAGCTCACATTAAAGTCGCCACCGGTTTTAATAAAAAAGGCTGAGCCATTACTATTGTCAGTATTTTCTCCACTAGGAAATTCAGCACCAGAGGTGATTTCAGCACCAATACTCAAATAAGTGTCGCTAGGTGCTACCCAGCGTGTCTGTAACCCGGTGTCGGCCAAATGACCTCCAAACATGGCATCATAAACTAATGGTCGGTCGGCAAAGTCATGGGCATGGTCATGAATATCATTGAGATAACCGATGCCAGAAAAAAAGCGACCGCCTTTAATGGTGAAACCAGAACCTAATTTGAGCGTTTCTATATAGGCTTCTTCAAGTTCGATCTCGGTTGCACCATTCTCATAAATAATGGCCGCCTTCATCGGTCCCTAAACTTTTTTATCAATATTTGCCGAAATATTGAGTTCGTTATGTCCTGTTGAAAAACCATTGTCAGATAATCCTGCTTCTCCACCTAGTTGAAAGCCGGGCAATGCAAGTTCGCTGTTATCTATGTCGGTATAACGACCATCAAGTATTAAGCTAATATTCGGACTAAACACGTTTTTGGATATTTTTCCTGTAGCGTCGGCGTTTACGTTGTAAGATAAAGCTGCAATTGACAGGCCTATAGTGAATGCAAAAAATTTCATAAGTTTTCCTAAAGTATGTATGGGGGTGATGGTTGTTTTAAACTAAAAAGTCTAAGGTGAGTAAAAGTCGTTTTTCATTCGGCATTAGGTTAGGAGAGCGGTGAACTAATCCGGCATTTTCATTTCCTTCCCATCGTTCACCTTTGAGTAGAGCCACATCACCGTGTTGTAATTGATGTATGTCCTCGGTCTGTGGGTAGAGGCCTGATTGCTCATCACCCATCTCGTTACGATATCCGCCTAATGCTGCTCGATTGACTCGATCATGAGGCAGCCATTCAGTGGCAATACCTTGATAGGTTGTAATTAATCGGCAAGGAATTTTGTCGACATGAAATCGAGGGCACATGGCATGGCTCAGTGCGGTTAATCGTAAACTCGCTTGTTTTAGATCAAATAGGCAGCAAAACATGTCGACAAGTTCAGCGATGTCTTCACTAAGTGTATTAGCAAATTCCACGTTAATTTTCGATCTTTTAAGCACTTCCTTTACGGTGCTATGAGCATTGTCTGGGGTAACCGCTAATGTGCATGAAAATGTACTATTGCTCAGCAAAAACGCATTAATTGCAGTGAGTAGAGTGGGGGGCAATGTACGTTGCCATATAGCCAGATTATGTTTCTCTTGAAAAATATTACTAAGCACTCTTGCTTGCTTTGATTGAGAAATAGTTCGAGTTTTTATCATGTTAATGTGTGTAGGTGCGTGTAAATTCATTCCACTTGCTCCCAAGTAAGAAATGGATCGGATAATGTGTTCCAAAATTCTTCACCTTTGGAGAGTTCGTCGTCATTCAATAAACATTGATCTAACGCATTAATCATGGCTGTCTTATCAATGTCTTGACCAATAAAAACAAGCTCCTGCCGCATATCACCAAAGGGCTCTACCCAAACTTTATGAATAGATTCCAAATACTCTTCGTCAGTTGGCCATTGTTCTTGAGGTATGTTTTTCCAAAATAAACCGGCCGCGCCATATTGAGCCGTACCGCCAGCTTGGCTCCATTGCCCCACTAAGCCTGACTTAGAGGCGAGCCAAAAATAACCTTTAGAACGCAGAATTTTTCCATATTTTTGGATATCGTGAAGGAAGTTAAAAAACTTATCGGGATGAAAGGGGAGCCTAGCCAGATAAGAAAAGCAACTAATGCCGTACTCTTCGGTTTCAGGTACATGCTCGCCACGCATTTCTTTCAGCCAACCCGGTGCTTGTTCTGCTTGTTCGAAATCAAATAGCTGAGTGTTCAATACCTCGTTTATATCGATATCACCTTCGGCAATAGGAATAATACGAGCACTTATGTTGAGTATTCGGAGAATGGCAGTGAGTTGTTTGATATCCGAAGGTTCGGCTAGGTCTGTTTTGCTGATGAGAATGACATCGGCAAACTCTACTTGATCAACTAAAAGGTCTGAGACGTTACGGTCATCGTCTTCACCAAGGTTTTCTTTGGTTTCTTTTAAGAATGTCGCTTCTTGATAATCCTTAAGAAAATTAATTCCGTCAACGACTGTTACCATTGTATCTAAAGTGGCTACGTCGGATAACGACACTCCATCTTCATCAGCAAATGTGAATGTTTCGGCTACCGGTAAAGGCTCAGAAATACCGGTAGATTCAATCACAAGGTAATCAAAGCGACCCTCTTCAGCAAGCTTTTTGACCTCGATTAATAAGTCCTCCCTCAACGTACAGCAAATGCAACCGTTGCTCATTTCAATGAGTTTTTCCTCGCTATGATTTAACGAAACGTCATTTTTTATGGTGCTGGCGTCAATATTAATCTCACTCATATCATTAACTATGACCGCTATTTTTTTACCTTCTCGGTTATTTAAAATATGGCTAAGCACAGTCGTTTTTCCCGCACCTAGAAAGCCGGAAAGCACGGTGACAGGAATTTTTTTTGTTAGAAGCATGGAGAATCTCTAGTGTAGGGGTGTAAATAGGCGTAGTTATTTACAGTTATTTGCAGCAATATAATGCAATGTTATAACATAACGTTTCTGTGGTAAATACAATTCTAGAAATAATTGTTTATTGAGGAGCCGTGGACTTCCACATGCTGCTCCTTGATGGGGTTTATGCAAAAAAAAATATGGTAAGGAAATATTTGAACAGACCAATTCGCCGAAAACAGGAAGAACTAACCAACTCGTACACACTAGCAGCCACCGTGTAGCTATGTATCTTGAACGCCAGGGATGAGTCCAATACCTACTGACTTCAGTTTTAGGGAACGTCTTTAGCTAAATTTTCATATCTGCAAAATGGACGTTTCTCTATACCGGTAAGGAGGGGGAGTATATTTTTCATATTGGTTAGTTTAATCTGAACCGGCTCTGTAAATGATAGTGGAAAGTATTTTGCGGTTACATTTGAGGGTATATATAAGAATAAAATATATTATAATTATGTTAATCAGATGGTTAAAAGTTTTTAGTTGATTATGACCCACATCAGCGAGCCACGACCGCCAAAATAGTCAGTGTATTTATTTCTGTCGACATCCCATTTTCTGGATCTCATTGCATTACAGGGATACAAACCATAGAGTTTGATGTAACGAGAGCCATGGACTATACCGCTAGGCAAATATTTTTGGGCTACTTCGCTTAATTCGAATGATTTCGGCGTTCGTTGGTAGTATGGCGTCTCGATGTTACTGGGAGATACGGGGGTTGGCACATCCCATTCGATTTTTACTGATTGCTAGTGACATAAATTGAAAGTCAGAGAGTGGCTCACAGAGATCAATATCACTGATTTCAAGTTCAAAGTTATCTCGGATTTGAAGCGTTTTCATGCATCATCGGCTTTGTTTGCGTAGTAACCAACAACGTCATTATCGGTTGTAACACCAAGCCCATTTAAACTACGGTTAACGTAATTAAAATAACAAATAATTTGATTGGCCTCGAGAATTTCACCGTCATTGAGTCCATTATCACGCAGCTTAACAATATCTGATTCCCTGATTTCGCCAGGACGCAACGTTAGAATTTCAGCATATTGCATCAGTGCCAATTCAGCAGATTCAAACACTCTGGCAGGTTCTCTGTCATCGAGTGCTGCTTTAATGTCATCAGCACGGTGGTCATTGCCTATTAAATGCCGAGCATTCGCCCAGTGATTAGCGAGCGAATATTCGCAATGATTTAAAATCGAAACATAAGAACTAATGGTTTCCTGCAGCCACATGGGTAAAGTATTACTGTCGTCATGTAAAGCGGCACGATATAAAGTAACGTGACCACGCATGGTGTTCGGTCTCAGAGAATGAACGCGCATGACGTTGTCGACGGTTCCATGGGGAGTGCGTGAAAGACTGAGGGCGTCAAGCAAGTCTTTGCTTGCTTCCTCATCCGATATCATTTTTATCCAGGCGCTCATGATTACTCCTCAAGTTTATTTGTATTGTTAGTTTGACGATGGCGTTAGAATCATCGTTCACTCATCGATCAGTAATGATTGAAACAACTATTTAAAATTCATACTCTTGCCAATATTTAATAGTCACTGGCTTATAAAGTTGATGACTAAGCTCTTGCAAACCAGTAGTTAATATACCAAAAAAATTCCCATTTATAGATCAGCTGACTGCCTACGGCACAATAATGATACACCGCCTATCATTGGTGCAACTCGCATCAGGGATCAACATATCACTCATAGCTTAAACAAGATCTAACCTGATGCCACGGCTTAGTTGGTTTCAGTTTTTGTCTATTCCCTTTATGTTTTTAGCCCTGTTGAATCTGAAATGTGATTGAGGCCAATCGTCGAACTTCTGATACGGCAACGCTAGTGGAGGGGAAGTCTAAACTCCTCATCGCCGTTAATTCATTGACAATATTGTCGTAGCGCTCAAGTGCTTCGGAGTGACGCTCTTCCCACTGTGCCAATGCCTGAGTGATGTGACACTTATCGGTAACTGACTGCAGTATCATTTCTGTTAGATTGTGCTGGTTGATATGTAACTCATTACGCATGTTGACGATAGCGAGGTTGTTCCAGTGATTACGCACAATAGTTTTCGATATGGCACTGCGAATCCAGGGTAATTTTAAACGCTCAGATACAGCATAAAATAGTTTGGCAGTATTTTCAGTATCACTGAGTAGCTTGCTTTTAATTTCGATAATATCGAAAGCAGATGCCAATGTGGTTTTATCGGCTAGTTCTTCAGCAAGTTCCTTTGGCAGCTTGTATGTGATGAATTGTTTGCGTGAATCTACGTAGTTTTTCTTTGACTGCCCAAGCATCGAGTTGGCGATAACTTTACGTAATACTTTAATGTCGGGTTTGTATCGTTCGATTAGCTGACTTACATCAACATTCGTGCTCTTATTACGTAACAACCAGCTAATAGAGCGTTCTAGTAATCCGCTGACGGAACGGAAGCATTCATAACGATAGTGTTCCGGCACGATATTGTCGAGTTGCTCAAGTGACTTCCAGGTGTGATTCAAATCAAATATATCGACACAGACAACATAAGCTTTCGCTATATTTTCAATACTGGCACCTGTTTCTTCGCGGATACGAAAGCCAAATCCAATTCCAATATAGTTGGTAATCATATTACTTATCAACGTCGCTATAATTTCTTTACGCAATGGATGTTGCAATATTTCTGGTGCATATTTTTGTTGTAGCTGTGTTGGGAAGTAATCGAGTAATAACTGGTTATAACAATCTTCAGTTAATGATGAAGAGTCCAACAACGCCTTTTTATAGGTCAACTTGCTGTATGACAGTAAAATAGATAGTTCTGGACGAGTGAGTCCTTTATTTTGTGCTATTCGTTCGACGACCTGTTCGTCATTTGGAAGGTTCTCAAGTCGACGGCTAATGACACCCTCGCGCTCAAGGTGGCGCATAAACCTGGCGTGTCGATGCATATTTAAAGCCGCATTTTGTTCTATGCTATCGATAATTTGAGTTTGTCGATAATTGTTGAGCAGGCAGTGCTCTGCAACTTCATCCGTCATTTCGACCAATAGATCATTCCGGTTTTGTTGGCTCAAACGTCCCACTTTGACTAATTGTGACAGCAAAATTTTGATGTTGACTTCGTTATCTGAACAATCGACTCCCGCCGAGTTATCGATGGAGTCGGTATAAATTAGGCCACCCGATTGAGCGTATTCGATGCGACCTCTTTGTGTAAGACCAAGGTTGCCGCCTTCACCGACTGATTTAGATTTGACTTGACACCCATCGATGCGAATAGCGTCGTTATTTTTATCAGATACGTCGGCATGTGTTTCACCCGAGGCTTTAATGTAAGTGCCGATACCGCCGTTCCAGATTAGATCGACCGGTGCCTTTAATAAGAAAACAATAAGTTCATTGGGTGTAATGCTTGATTGTTTACAACCAATCAGGTGCTTGATCTCTGGGGATAAATCTATTTTCTTGGCTTTGCGAGAAAAAATGCCCCCTCCTTGGCTGATAAGTTTTTGATTGTAATCAGACCAGCTAGAACGTGGTAAATCGAACAAACGTTGGCGTTCGGCAAAGCTTGTTTGAGTAATTGGGTTTGGATCGATAAATATATGCATGTGATTGAATGCAGCGACCAACTCAATACACGGAGATAACAACATGCCGTTGCCAAATACATCACCGGACATGTCGCCAATACCGACCACGGTAAAGTCTTCAGCCTGAATGTTTTTACCCACACCACGGAAGTGGCGTTTCACTGATTCCCACGCACCGCGAGCGGTAATTCCCATTTTTTTGTGGTCGTAGCCTTGTGATCCACCAGAGGCGAATGCATCGTCAAGCCAGAAATCGTGCTCGGCGGCTATGGCATTAGCAACGTCAGAAAATGCTGCAGTGCCTTTATCCGCAGCGACAACGAGGTAAGGGTCGTTTGCATCATAGACTTTGGTAAGCCTTGGGTGTTCAATTTCATTGTTCTGAAGATTGTCAGTTAACGCCAGAAGAGCTTTAATATAAAGTGAATAACAAGCTTGTACCTCGGGATAAATGTCGGTGGCAGCCAGTTTAGAAATTTGTTTGGTGATAAAGCCCCCTTTAGAACCCGCTGGGACGATAACCGCGTTTTTAACCATTTGCGCTTTCATTAGGCCTAAAACTTCAGTTCGATAGTCTTCTTTTCGGTCAGACCATCGGATGCCACCCCTAGCGACTAATCCACCCCGCAAGTGAATACCTTCAAAGCGGGTGGAGTAAACAAATATTTCAAACCGTGGGTTTGGTTTTGGCATGCCTAAAATTGCACTTGAATCGAGCTTGAAGCTGATACAACTATCGTCACCCTCAGGAGGCTGAAAGTAATTAGTCCGAACACTGGACTCGATTAAGTTAAGCATGTGTTTGTATATTAAATCATGATCGAGAGATTCGATGTGATGAAGCTTTTCTTTAATGGTTTCGACCAGATCTGGATAGGAATTTAAACCTGTTTTTTGAGGGTCAAATTTATGTAGAAAGCACTTAATTAAAAGTAAAGTAATTTCAGGGTAGGTGTTTAATGTTTCAGTAATGTAGGCGCTACTGTGTTGAAACCGAATTTGCTGTAAATAGGCGGTATAAGCTCTCAGGATCTGAATATTACTGGCTTTAATACAGGCGCTAAACAGTAGCTCATTGAACCCATCATTTTCGCTTCTTTTATGCCAAATGTTTTCAAACAACTCGTTGAAGTAACAAGGTATTTTATCGATGTCGACATCACAGAGATTTTCACCTTCACCGAGTGTGAAGTGCTGTACCCAAAAGATACGATTACCGAGTGTTATCTTGTAGGGCCGACTAATTAATACGTTTAGCCCCATAGACTCGAAGATTGGCATCGAATCAGATAGGTTAATGGAGTCGCCCATAGTGTAAATTTTAATTGAGTACTGCTCAGGATTTTTTTCTATTTTAACCAGTTGTGCCTGAACAGGATTGATCGTGGTAACGTCAGCTAAAATTGACAAGTCGTATAAGGCATCGCTGGCAGCTAGATCAACTTGATAATTGTGGGAGAAGGTCCCTTCGCTAACCTCAAGTGCTACTAGAGAAGGTTGAGCTCTGATACCACTTTGAAGTTCTTTATACCACTGATTGTCCATTAGCTTTACCCCGTTTGGATGACACGCATTAGTCGGTGAAATGGCGTTTGTATTAACCTAAGTCTATATTTTTGCGATAAAATTCTTATTATGGCGTCAGTGTAGCTATTTTTGTCCTTCAATTAAGTTTTATATGGCTTTTATTTATAGATTTTAGTAACAGCCATTATAGGTACTCGCCTATGAGCCCCTGAATTTGTTTTGACTTAAAGAATCGGTTGTAACACTTTCGGTAGCTGAAATGCTTTTAACTGAGTGGTTATAGGACACTCGAACTCAAGAAAAACCGCTGCTAGTTTTAAGTCGACTGAATCACCACCGCCATACAAACGGTCACCTTGAATGGGAAAACCATGTTCACTTAAATGACGACGGATTTGGTGCTTGCGACCTGTTTCTATATGCACTTCAAGTAGAGATAGATCTTTCTCAGAACAGTACTCCAAGCGCCTAATGTTTGAGCAAGCGTACCGTCCATCAATGTAGGAGTTTATCGTGATTGGGTCATCGTGATCTGGAAATTTACCACAGACTATTGCTCTATATTTTTTTTCTATCAAACGTTGCTCGAACAGTTCCGACAGGTCTTGAACCATTTGCTTACTATGAGCAATAACAATGAGACCACAGGCAGCTCTGTCCAGTCTGTGGACAATCATTGCCGGGCGTTGTTTATCGTCATTTGATTCGATCCAACGATTAATAGTACAGTGATCGCCCCACTTTGATCCTTGACACAATACACCTCTGGGTTTGAACCAGATGCTGTATTTTTCTTCATCTGATATTAATTTGGGTCGAGCGATTTCAGCATTTAGAACACTTTGATCAAAGTAAAAGTGTAAAGAGGTGCCTTTCTCTAATGTTTTTTTTGCTCGCCTAATTCGCTTAACCCCATTTTTATCAGACAGCCATACAGCGCCTTTTTTCATTGCAAGCTTAATCTGGCTCAGTGGTAGCTTTGTTTCTTTAGCTAAAAAAGCTGCCGCCAGGATATTCTCTGATTCTATTTCAATATGAAATTCAATTGGTTTATTCATCAGCTAAGTTGATTTATGCATTTAAAACGAGTTAACCGTAAAGAATATATCCAAGCACAGCAGAGGCTGTGAACCCCAATGCAATGATAATCCAATCGGCAACATTGTAAGATTTTTTGGTGAAGGGTTTCGCATTGGAACCTTGGGATATCAAGGTGAAGTTTTTATAATCGACGTCCTCGATGTTACCAGTGGACTGAAGTTTTTTGAGTAACTGAGATCTGTTTTTTAAGTATTCTTTGCGCGATATTAAATTGTTAGTATATGATCTTACTAGCAGTTGAAATGGTGATGGTGAATTATCCATTAATTTATAAATTTGGCGTTGATTTGTGTGTTTAAGTTTTGCAGGCGGTTGTCATTTGGAAACAGCTTTAGGCCAGTAATAATATAAT
>CAAAAM010000016.1_pt1 | contig 11454 bp, 10 predicted proteins | sample 2275911 | NCBI WGS metagenome assembly CAAAAM01 (sample SAMEA98138668, study PRJEB22522) | marine metagenome | biome: marine biome; feature: marine water body; material: sea ice | place: Arctic Ocean | collected 42258 | depth 0.7 m
CTTCATGATTGCTCACAACGGGCGAGAAGTCACCATGCTCGAACAAAATCAGCTGGTTTACGCTATTACGGCATATTCTATAAAGTGCATTGAAACAAACTCTAGGCTTGCTCAGGTTGCTCGTCGAATCACCGCGCTTCACTCTAATGGTCAGGCATTTTTAACCGACTCCGTCAATAATGATCAGTTTGACTGTATTTACTTAGACCCAATGTTTCCGAGCCATAAATCGAGCGCAAAGCCGTCGAAAGAAATGCAACTATTGCAGAAGATGACAACCAATGTAGATATAGAGTCAGTGTTTAAACTCGCATTAGGACAAGCTAAAAACCGGGTCGTTATGAAACGGCCTTTAAAGTCGCCTGCCTTTTCTGATATTCAACCTGATCTGGTTTATCGCGAAAAAACAATTCGTTTTGACATTTACCTGACAACTTAAAAAGGCTTTCGCTCTAGTCTCGGAAGTTATTGAATTGCAGTGGAATGCCTAAGTTAGCCTCTCGCAATAATTGCATCACCTGCTGCAACTCATCCCGCTTCTTTCCAGTCACTCTCACCTGTTCATCTTGAATCGCAACCTGAACTTTAATTTTTGATTCTTTGATCAACTTGACAATTTTACGCGCAATATCTTTATCTAATCCTTCTTTGACGGTGACCTGTTGCTTTGCTTTTTTATTCATCTCAATGATATCGGCAAAATCTAGGCAACTGACATCGATACCTCTTTTGGCCATTTTTTCTCTTAAGATAGGCGCCATTTGCTTAATTTGAAATTCAGATTCAGATATCAAAGTCAGCTCGTTGGCCGTTTGTTCAATTTTCGAATCAGATCCTTTAAAGTCATAGCGAGTTCCAATCTCTTTATTGGCTTGATCAATAGCATTACTGAGTTCGTGATGGTCGACTTCGGAAACCGCGTCAAATGTAGGCATATTGTTTACTTCAGTTAGTTGAGGCTTGGTTAGTAGAAATTAGATTAATAGATAGAAATGGTTAAACGGCTGAAATCATGGTTAAAATTATAATCTGGAATTGACAGGTTTTGAAATTGATTATTCCCTGACAGTGCTCTACCGGCAAAATCGTAACTCGCAGTGCCGCATATTTCTTTTAATATCTGCTTCTCTATTAATTCGATTGGGCAAGTAAAGTCGGTTCCCAAGGCGTATGAAACAAAATATGTTTCGTTTCTCGATCGAAGAGCATTTTTTGCGTAAGGTGGTTGGCTGCTCGAATCACTTTCAATATCCTGCAGGTTATTTTTTGTATTTCTGAGTTGATCTTTAAGATTGGTCGATCGCTTTATTAGCAGGATACTCAAATTATCCTGCTGTAGCCAGACTGGATTATCAAACGCAATCTCACTTGTAGTTATCGTAAAATAATAATTCGCCTGCACATTTTTGGGACGAAGATCGATTGAAAAATCGGCCAGCACAAATAATAAACTGAATATCGTTATGCCAATTAGATATTTCATTAGCCGTGATAGTAACGCTCTTTTAGTTAGAACCATTGTTATAGCTGGCGCTTTCAGGTGGCCAAGGTGAAGAGCATTAGGTGCGCAGTGGTCAATTAGCGCTCGCTATTGAGTTCGATTGCTTCACCCAGTTGCTCTGAACAATAGAGGCTTAACTGGGCAAACAGTTCTTTTTCAGTACTGGTATTGAGACACCAAACACTGCTTTTCTCGTCATAGTCGAAATGATAACCGCCTGACTTAGCCGCTACCCATATCTGGCTTAGCGGTGTTTGTTTATTAATAATAATTCGACTTCGATTTGGGAATTCTAACGTTAAAATATCAGCTACATTGTCGTAATCGATGTCAGCATTCGAAGCTTCGATAGCTTCTTCGATTGCAATCATGGTCTCTTCTGCTAACTGATTAAATTTTGATTCATTCATGTTTTAATTGCCTAAAAATTAGTAATTGTTCATCATTGAAATGATAGGTATAGCTCTTTGCCATCAACTAGATAAATCCATCCTTTTGCTATTCGATAAATAAGCCAGATGGGAACAAAAAACAAGACCACATATCCTATCAGTATAGCGGTTGTGAGCATGCCCAGGCTGAGCCAGAGTAAACCAAACCAGAATGTATTCTTTTGCCAGATAAAATGCGACTGCAGCCAGCTACCTTTTACATCATCACCTTTTATATAGTTAATCATCACGCCGATAATAGCGGGTACAAATATTAAAAAGGGAATAAAAGAAACCGCCTGTAATATGTAGACAGCATAGATGTATTTTTTAATATCAACACTAGAGTCGTCATTGCTCATGCTTATTTCCCATACACGGCCGCTGATGAAATTAAGGCTTCAAACTGTTCCTGACTCAGTACATCAACACCCAGTGAATCGGCCTTAGTCACTTTCGACCCGGGCTTTTCACCGGCAATGACTGCCGTTGTTTTTGCCGACACACTAGTAGACACCTTCGCGCCGCGTTGTTTTAGCATGAGTGCGGCCTGATCGCGACCTAAGCCCTCTAGCGTTCCGGTAATGACAAAGGTTTGGCCTGATAACGGTAATGCATTGACGGAGTCGGGCGCTATTACTTGGGGCCAATGAATGCCTTGTTCTATTAAATCAGTTACCACTGCAATATTATTGGGTTGTTCAAAAAAATGAATAATATTATCAGCGACCACTGGCCCAACATCATCTACCTGTTGCAATGTTTCAAAATCAGTCGTCATTAAAGATTTAATATCTCTGAAAAACAGGGCCAGGGCTTCGGCCGTTGCCTGCCCTACTTCACGAATACCCAGTGCATAGATGAACCGAGGTAACGTCGTTAATTTACTAACTTCGATACTCTTTAATAAATTAGTCGCTGACTTTTCTGCCATTCGCTCTAATGCAGACAACTGTGACAGTTTTAGATGATAGAGATCACCTACCGACTGGATCATTTCCAGTTCGACCATTTTTTCGATTAACTTATCGCCTAGTCCGTCAATATCGAGTGCCTTGCGCGAAGCAAAGTGTTTTATGCCCTCTTTACGCTGCGCTGCACAAACTAAACCGCCGGTACAGCGATAGGCCGCCTGGCCTTCAGGCTTGATAACTTCTGACCGGCACACTGGACAATGTGCCGGCATTTCCGGTAGTTGAAGTTCGGATTGTCGCTGTTCGGTCACCGGCATGACGACTTCAGGGATGACATCACCCGCACGGCGGACAATCACAACATCACCAATCCGTACATCTTTGCGGACTATTTCGCCCATGTTGTGAAGCGTTGCATTACTCACCATCACACCACCAACAAAAACAGGCTCTAGCCTGGCAACAGGAGTAATAGCACCGGTTCGGCCTACTTGAAAGTCGACATCAAGTAACCGTGTCATTACTTCTTGTGCCGGAAACTTATACGCAATCGCCCATCGTGGTGCGCGTGAAACATAACCCGCTTGTTGCTGCTGGGTAATGTCATCCAGTTTAAACACGACACCGTCGATATCGAACGCTAGTTGATCACGTTGCTCAAGTATTTGCTGTCGATAGTCGAGACAACCTTGAACTGACATAACGCGTTGGATATAAGGGCTGATAGGCAAGCCAATGGTGGTTAAATACTGCATTCGTTCAAATTGACTATCGGGCAAACCATATCCATCTTCTACCCAGCCGATCGCATAGCTACAAAAAGTCAATGGTCGACTGGCAGTAATACGCGAATCAAGCAATCTTAAGCTCCCAGCGGCTGCGTTCCGCGGGTTGGCAAAAACCTTGCCGTCTTTTCGACGTTGATCATTGTTGAGCTTTTCGAATCCGGCATGATCCATATACACTTCACCCCGCACTTCAATCCTACTAGGTAAATGACTGCCTTTTAGCACCAGTGGAATGGATTTAAGGGTTCGCGCATTAGCCGTGATGTTTTCACCTGTCTTGCCATCACCTCTGGTCGCGGCACGAATTAAAGCGCCATTATGATAGAGCAAACTAACCGCCAACCCGTCGAGCTTAGGTTCTGCAGTGAAATGTAGGGGCGCTTCTTTGGTAATCACTCGGTCACTTAACCGCTTCTCAAAAGCCTGCATTTCTGATGCGTCAAAGGCATTATCTAAAGACAGCATGGCAACTTCGTGGTCGACGCTTTCAAAGTGAGTTGATGGCGCAGTACCGACCCTTTGAGTAGGTGATTCGGCAGACTCTAGTTCGGGATATTGTTGTTCGAACTGTTGCAATTGACGATAAAGTTGGTCATAAGCCTGATCCGTAATACTGGCATCATCTAGACCATAATAACGATGGTTATAGAGGTTTATTTTTTGCCTTAGTGCTTCGACTTCAAGGCGAATGTTATCTGTAAGAACTACCATAATTATCGTTTAAGGTATCAATTAAGCTAAATGTTAAGAATCGAGTTTTGATCGAATTTCGGTAACATCGCTAAGTGTGAGCAGGTCGTGATTAGGCTGGTATACTTTTACTTTAAGCAAGCGAACCAGCTCATCAATTTTCTTCAGCATAATTTCATACGACTCGGCTGGATTGCTGTTGGATTGTAGGTCAATAAAGCAATTAAAGCCTTGCGTAGAAAATTCAGGATTACCGATCTCAATAAAATGGCCAGGGGCTGAAAGATTAGTCATCGTAAAGCTGAGCTCATTTTCATGGTGATACTCCATGTAGCCAGCGTTGTTCGCCTCTAACCCTACCTGACGCAACACACTTTCGACTGCTTCACTGGTCATCAGGTGATAATCCGTGTGATAAAGCAAATAATTAACCAATTGCTCTGGTGCCATGCTAGCGAGGATGTCTGCGACAAACCATTGGGGTGGTGGTAACTTAAATGGCGTTAAGTCAGCCTCGATTGCAGGGTTAATTTGAATATCGTCGTAACTTTCATGTTCATCTGTTTCGGTCATTATCTGGCTCAGATGATCCAGTTCAGTTCGAAGCTCTTCATCTTCGATGAAAGCTGAGTCAACCTCTTCGCGAGTCAAGGTTTCCATTGCAATACGCCTACGCAGGCGATTCTGGTGCAAGCCATGTAAATAAATACCGACTAGCAGCACAATACCTATGATTGCTAATGTCCAGCGTAATGCTGATGCATCCATTTTTTGGTCCCTAAACCGAATACATTGCTTTAAAGATACTATTATACGCCAACTAATTCCACTGCAGCGCTGACATCGACTGAGACTAATCTCGATACGCCGGGCTCATGCATAGTCACACCGTTCAGATTTTGCGCCAATTCCATGGTGATTTTATTATGCGAAATCATTATAAACTGAACCTGCTCTGACATTTCGCCCACCATCGCACAAAAGCGGGCAACGTTAGCATCATCGAGTGGCGCATCGACTTCGTCAAGCATGCAAAAGGGCGAAGGATTAAGTTCGAATATGGCAAAAATTAATGCGACAGCCGTTAATGCTTTTTCTCCACCTGAGAGCAATTGCAAGTTAGTGACACGCTTGCCGGGGGGTCTCGCCATAATCACAACACCGGTGTTGAGTAGGTCATCTTCAGTCAGTTCGAGCCTGGCTTCACCACCACCAAATAGCTTAGGAAAACGCTCTCCCATACGACTATTTACATGATCAAATGTTTCTTTAAATCGTTCTCTAGTCTCTTTATCAATTTTTTTAATCGCATTTTCCAGCGTGGTTAAGGCTGAAGTTAAATCATCATTTTGAGCATCGAGGTACACCTTGCGCTCAGATTGTTCCTGATATTCATCGATGGCAGCCAAATTGATGGGACCAAGGCGATCGATACGAGCCACTATCTCGGTGAGTTGTTGCTGCCATTGCTCTGGCGTAGCTTCGGGGTTCAGATTTTCTGCCAGCTCGGTTATATCAACACCGGTTTTTTGTAATTGTTCTTCGACAGTATTGCAACGAATCTTTAACGCCTGACATTGCATTCGCTGCTCTTCCAAACTGTTTCTCGCTTCTTCAACTTGTGTTTGAAGTATGTTCCTTTGCCCTTCAGAGCTGCGTTGCTGGTTGTCGAGCTTGGTAACAGCCTCTTGCGACTGTCCTAGTGACACTTCATTTTGCCTACGTGATTCTAGTAAAGCCTGTAACGATTCTTCCATTGCCTGAACCGGTGCAACCACTTCTTCTATCGCCGTCGTTAGTTCTTCTGAGCGACGACCAAACTGTTCGCTTTGTTGATGCATGCGTTCAATATTAGCTAGACTTGAACGGTGGTCTGCCTCCAAAGCCTGCAACTGCATTTGTTGTTGATGTGCCTGTTCGCGGCTTTGTTTTAATCGGTTACGTGAGCTGTTTAAGGTTTGTTGATAGTCTTCTTTTTGAGCGAGTAAGTCGGCATCCTGTTCGGTCATCTGTTCAATTTGAATCAATAGCTCATTGCGTTTCTCGCTATTGGCCTGTAGCTCGACGTTATGTTTCAGCTCCAGCTCGTCTAATTCTTGGAATTCTTTTTGAAGCTGCTGATGACGGCTATGAACTTGATCAACTCTGCCCTTGCGCTGTGTTAATTGATTTCTCAGATCTGAGGCTTGTTGTTGTAATTGATTCAAAGCGCGTTGTTCGCCATCTCGTTGTTGCTCAAAGTGCTGCAAACGTTGTCGATCGTCGTCAGCGCGAGATTTTAAAGCCAGCGCATTTTGAGTAATGTCATCGAGCTGTTTTCGAATACGCTTTATTTCCTGCTCTCGTGCAAGCATGCCGCTACGTTGATCCTCATCACCTAATTGTAAAACCCAATTAGTGCCAGCCCAGTGTCCATCCCGAGTGACAAGACTCTCACCAGCTTCTAACATTGGTTTTCTGAAGGATAATTCCTGTGCGTCCTGGCAGAGGTAAATACCAGACAGCAAAGCAGACAAATCGATATCACAATCGATAACGTCAAGCAGTCGAGGCCAATCCTTTTGATCTTTGCTGGCAGCCCTATTACGCTGCCTATCGAATAGCGCCAAGCTTTGATTCGGAAGCAGTGTATCCGGAATGGCTTGCCCTGGCTCTACGCAATAGGCGCTTAAGAACGAACCTAAAACAACTTCAACTGCTTTTTCGGCTTGATTTCTCACTTTGAGTATTTCGGTTAGGCGTTTGCCTGAGTCGATTCGTTGTTGTGACAACCAATGTCGCACGTCTTCACTGTCTTCGGCTAACACATGCTGTTGCAATGCCTCTAGTGAACTTAAACGACCTCGCAGGTTCTGCACCTCAGTTCGCTTCTCGTCTAGCTGAGTCGATTGCTGTTCAATGCTGTCGCGCAGTTCGAAAATTTCATCGCCATTTGCTTCCATCTGTTCCTGAGTAGCAGCATGTTCCTGACTCTTGGCTTCGGCTTGTTGCTCAAGATTAACTATTTCCTCGTCGAAGACTGAGGTATCGAGGGTTTTAAACTCTGTTTGGAATTTCTCACGACGCTGATCTGATTGTCGCAGCTGACGTTCAATATGTTCGATACCACGATTTTCAATTTGTGCTGACTCATGTATTTTATTAAAGTCACGTCGAAATTGGTCCGTTTTTTCCTGCCACGCAGCCATATCAGCTTCAGCTTGAACAGAGGCTTGTTCCTGCATTTGAAATTCGGCAGTAGACGATTCAAGCTGGGGCTGGATACTGGCTATGTTGGTTTCAAATCGGGTTACTTTTTGCTTATCACTATCAATCATTCGTTGCGAGTCTTTTAAAGACTGCTGAATATTTTGTAATTCAAGACTATTGTGCTGACGCAAATTGCGTTGATGCTCTATCGATTGTTCCTGAGTCGATATCTCAGAACCTAGTCGATAATACTGGCTTTGCACTTCGTTGAGATGATCAGTCGCTATCACTAACTGCTCGCGGTTTTCTTCAATATGTTTTTCAACCTGTCGAAACTGGGCTTGGCGCTCTTCCATTGAGGTTTCGACCGAAGCCAATTTTCGATCTTGTTCGTTGATATCTTCGTCAAAAGCCATTTTTTCAAGCAATAGGCTTTCAGCTTCGAGCTTGCGTTGATCCTGTTTGAAACGCTTATATTTCTCAGCAGTCTTTGACTGCCTGTCCAGTCGGGACAGTTGCTTTTCGATTTCATCGATTAAATCTTTAAGCCTGTCGAGATTCTCGCGGGTATGGCGCATTCGAGTTTCGGTTTCGCGTCGACGCTCTTTATATTTAGAAATACCAGCCGCTTCTTCTAAATAGGTGCGTAGCTCGTCTGGCTTGGCATCAATGACACGACTTACCATGCCTTGTTCGATAATCGAATAGCTTCTGGGCCCTAGCCCTGTACCGAGAAAAATATCGGCAATATCGCGGCGGCGGCAACGCGTATTATTGAGAAAATATTGAGATTTACCCGCTCTTGTGCCTAATCGTTTAACAGAAATTTCGTTATATTTAGCGTATTCGCCTTTCACTCGACCATCGGTATTGTCAAAGATCAGTTCGACCACAGCCTGACCAACAGGCATTCTGCCCGATGACCCGCTGAATATAACATCTTCCATCGAGCCACCGCGCAAGTGTTTAGCCGACGACTCGCCCATTACCCAACGCACCGCATCGATCACATTCGATTTGCCACAACCATTAGGTCCGACAATACCGGTAATACTGGCAGGAAATAGAATTTTGGTTGGGTCCACGAAGGATTTAAAACCAGAAATTTTGATTTGGCTTAAGCGCATGTGTTGAGGTAATTGTATTTAATTTTAAACAGAATTAAGTATATTATTAGAAGATGGAAGTAACAGCAATGCTGCTGAAAAATTTAAACCCAATTTATCTTTCACGACTCTTTCTCGTTGTTAGAAAAAAACGTCAAAAACTAGCCAAGCAACTGTTTGATGAACCCACCATAGTGTAGGAAACCATTCATGGTTTCTCACTATATGAGTCCTATTTTTGAGCACTCTGCCGTCTAAGACACTCGATGCTGTTGATAACTTGCAGCAGGATCGAGACTACACGATTCGTATTGATGCACCTGAATTTAACTGTCTGTGTCCAGCCTCAAACTAACTTGATTTCACCACTTTCCTAATAGAGTCTATGACTGATAAAAGTATCTTTAACTTAAGTTTCTTAAATTGTAATCGCAATCGTATTGTGATGGACGCGATTGCCATGAGGCAGTCACTAACTAAAGGCTATTCGATTCTGTTAAGGCATCGTACCTAGATCATTGCACGTGAGTGCTAACTTTAATGTTTGTGGTGACATCTATAAAAATATCATCGCGGAATATCCTGCTGATGGTTGATTTGCACCAGTGCCAATCGAACTAGCCTAGCTTAAGATAGATTTTTCCGTTATTGACGTCATAACCCGTGGACTCTACTCTTGTTACAGGGTCAAAAATAGGCCACGAAATAATCACTATATTTAATAATCATCCCGTCAAATTAACCGAGCCTAAACCCAATGATTCGTGATTTTTTATCTGGTGCTGCCATTTTGGTCCGCGCTATTCAAGTCATTAAACGGCCCGATGTGCGCCTCTATGCCCTTGTGCCGCTGTTAATTAACATCGTTTTGTTCGGCGGATTAATTTGGTATGGCTATATGCAGTTATCGCCTGCTGTCGATTGGCTCATGTCTTTCGTGCCAGGGTTTCTAGATTTCTTGCGCTGGATCATCTGGGCTTTCATTACTGGATTGACAACGATTGTGGTTTTTTTCTCCTTCACACCCATTGCTAATATCGTCGCTGCACCTTTTAACGCGTTGCTGGCTGAACGGATCGAAGCGGTCCTGACGGGTAAGCCTCTAGAATCAGACACTAGCTTTACGGAGATCGCGATCAGTAGGATTCGGTCTCAATTAGGCAAACTGATTTATATCATGCTATGGAGCATAGGCTTATTGCTGATTAGTTTTATCCCAGTCATCAATTTTATCGCGCCTTTTCTTTGGATCGTATTTGGTTCGTGGTTATTGTCATTGGAATATTTTGATTACCCGATGGGAAACCATGACCTTAGCTTTGCAGACCAAAAGAAACGATTGAGTCAACATCGTGGGTTAACGCTTGGATTCGGTGGTAGCGTGATGGTACTAACCACTATTCCGCTGATTAACTTTGTAGTGATGCCACTCGCTGTGGCGGGTGCCACTATTATTTGGGTGGAACAGTTAGCCGTTAGCCCTAACGAATAGAGCTAGCGCTCGAAGTCACAATCTTTAGTTTGGATCACAGAAACTCATTGCTTTGACTTTAAGGGGTTGCCCCTGCTCCCCCTGCTCTTTCATGGGTAAAATATCCATGCTCGGCCACAATCCGGTCGTTAAAGAATTAGCATATTCCACCATACCAGCCTTTTGGGTTGTTTCTTGACTCGTTATTGCATCGTAGGCTAGGCGGTGCCAACTCACTCGATAACCTGAATGTCCTGTTGAATTCGTTTTTGAGCTAGCTGCTTCGATCAACATATACCAACCATCGGCTGTACCGTCATTGGCTGGCATACCGATCACTCCTGAGTTAAGCCAGACTTTGATTTTTGAGAATTCATCAACGAATGACTGCCCAAAAGGAATGCCTGAATGTCCACCAATGACAACATCGGTGTCGCCTTGATTAATTTGGGCTAGTTTCATTTCCGTTTCAGTAGAAGGAAACATAAATTGATTAATACTCGTCACACTACCGTGCACTACACTAAAGCGAGACGATTGAAATTGAAATTCAATTAAACGAGGTAATGACTTCATCCAAGCTCGATGTTCAGCCGTTATTCGTTGTGAAGCATACCGGTACCAAGCAATAGATAGGGTTGAGCAAGCACTTGTGGGTTCAAATCCACAACCACAATCCAGCTGCTCAAAACCGAGCGACTCTTCACAGTTCCCCATTAATACATGGATCCCCCAACTTTGAATTAAATCGATCACTTCAACTGGTTCAGCACAATAGGCAATCAAGTCACCCGTGCAAATAACTTGCTGAGGTTTAATATCTAGTTCGCACGCGACAGCTTGCATCGCACGTGTTGCCGCCAAGTTACTATAACAACCACCAAATACGAGCAATCTAGATGCGGCACTAATGTCACCCAAGTTTTTCATATTATTGATCCTTTTAGGCAGGTGTTTGCAAACCCGCCACGGATTGCTGTGATGTTTTTCCGCCAACCCAGAACACTAGGCAGCCACCAATTAATACACCCAACGATAAAAATAACAGCTTGGTATATTTATGAGATTCACCCAATATGGCTGAATAACCAGATGATTCCGTAAAATAGAGTGCAGCTGCGGTAATTGCCATGGCAAATGCACAAACATAACTCCAGACCGGAATATCCTCACGCCCACCCCAAAGACTAAAAAAAATCACCGGTGCAAGATACATCGAAGCAGTGCCACTTACGGCTACGGCGCTAAATAAATCTTTATTGCCGAGAAAGACAAACACTAACCCCATCAACATAAAGGCTGTCCCTTATACACATCCACGAGCCCACGAGACCGTAACAGACATCGTAAGCACCACTCCGCTT
>CAAAAM010000017.1_pt1 | contig 11159 bp, 9 predicted proteins | sample 2275911 | NCBI WGS metagenome assembly CAAAAM01 (sample SAMEA98138668, study PRJEB22522) | marine metagenome | biome: marine biome; feature: marine water body; material: sea ice | place: Arctic Ocean | collected 42258 | depth 0.7 m
AAACGAACGTTTTCGGCAGTTTATTCACGATGTGCCGATGTCTATGTTGGTGGTGGATGAGGCCCACTGTATCTCAGAATGGGGGCATAACTTTCGTCCAGATTACCTTAAGTTGCCCCAGTATAGGCAAGAGCTCAATATTCCCTTAGTTTTGCTACTCACCGCAACGGCAACCAAAAAAGTCAAACTTGATATGGCACAACGGTTTTCAATTGAGAACGGGCACATTGTGCAGACGGGCTTCTATCGGGAAAATTTAGACTTAAGCGTTATGCCGGTGAATGAGATGAATAAACAGTCTCAGCTGTTAAAAATAGTCCAACAGCAAAGTGGTTCCGGTATCATTTACGTTACCTTGCAGCAAACCGCGGAGCAGGTGGCTGAGTTTCTCGCTCACAACGGTATCAATGCGCAGGCTTATCATGCGGGATTTGACAATGACAAGCGCCGAACGATACAAGATGATTTTATGCAAAGCCGGCTGCAAGTCGTCGTTGCCACGATTGCCTTTGGTATGGGTATTGATAAGGCGGATATTCGTTTTGTGCTGCATTACGATTTGCCTAAATCAATCGAAAATTACAGTCAAGAAATAGGCCGAGCCGGGCGTGACGGTGCTCCCTCGACTTGCATTACATTGGCTAATCTTGATGGTTTGAACACGGTCGAAAATTTTGTCTATGCTGATACACCTGAGCTACAAAGTATTGAATATGTGGTTAATAACATTCGCCATGAGCTCAGTGAACCCCTAGATGAGCAAGCCCAGTGGGAAGTACAAATCAATCGTTTGTCGACGGGCAGTAATATTCGCCAATTGCCCCTCAAAACCTTGTTGGTACAGTTTGAGATTTTAGCCGTACTACGACCTTTGTACGCTTATTTTGCCGACTTCAAATATAAGTTTTTGCAGGATAAGCAAGCAATATTGCAACAGTTTGAAGGTGAGCGCCGAGTCTTCCTTGAGGCTATTTTTGCTAACACCCAAATGAAAAAAGTCTGGGGGAGTCTTAACTTTGACAGTATGTACCAAGCTTATGGGGCAGATAGGATTCGTGTGATCAAGGCGATGGAGTATCTGCAAGAGAAAAATCTGATTGAGTTGGAAACTAAGTTGATTACCGAGGTGTATCAGGTTGATGTTCAAAAACTGGCTGACCCAGAGCTGGCTCAAAACTTATACGCCTACTTTGCTGACAAGGAGCATAAAGAAATCAAGCGTATTGCCGCGCTGATTCGGTTTTTTGAACTGGATCGTTGTTTGAGCAGCAACCTGTCGCTTTATTTCGACGATCAACAAGCACCCGAACAGTGTGGTCATTGTTCAGTGTGTCGTAACCAGATAGCAAAATTAGCCTATTCACGCCATCCCGTTATGCCTGATATAGACAAAATTAGCGCCGCGGTTCAGCGCTTGAATGAACATTTGTCAGATAAAAGCGATTACATATTAACCGCAGAGACTTATTGTCGGTTTCTAACGGGCATGAGCATTCCACTGTTTGCGCGCAATAAAGTTCGTCAATTGTCTGGTTTCGGGTTGTGCGAGCAGAACCGCTATGCAGATGTGCGCGAGATACTAGAAAAGATAAGTCATAGTTGAAAACTCTTAACCTTGTAGAATATTGTGTCGTTTCGGAGGTGAGGCTCTAGGATTCTGTCGGATTTAGGATAAATCTACTGCGGAAAAGCCATTTCGGCCAAATCTCTCGATCCAATTCTTTGAATAGAACCACTATTTGCCTCATTCTACCGAAAAATTCAACTCAAAATGACTTCCCTCGCTACGACTACCTAGGCCCGACAGACTCCTAGCCTCGCACCTAGAATGCGTAGGCCTAATAAGTCACGGCGACATCAGGCGTTGTCAATTTGCCTAAACCACCAAGAAGACGTTAAGAAAATAATCGTAATAGTTGGCTGAGTACTTTGTTGCTCGAGACTTGCGCAAGGCGCTTCGCTTTGCCTACATGGATGTAGCGATACGTCGCTCCGATAAGGGGCGAGAGCAGGACGCGATGAGCTTTTGCGATCTATTATGGTGTTCCCAGACCCGATTCGAAGTGTTAAGGTGAGGCTTTAGCCTAACGCATAATACCATCAGGAGCGTCAACAAACTATTTAATACTGATGACTTTTTTGACAGCTGCTTTATGGGTGTTCACTTTAAAGGGCAACCTCAATATATAAAGCCAGTCAAACTGCGTCATAACGGGCCTTTATAAAGATGACTTTGTTTACAGCTTGCTATAAGTTCTAGATAATGTCCGGCTTTTCGTTAGTAGTTTTAGTAAGGGCAGACCAAGCATGAGTGAACCTGAACATGGTTTTCAATGGCGATCACAATCGACGTTTGTGCTGATTGCTGCGGGCGCTACGTTAAGTCTCAATGACTTTCTCACTTTACCCGTATTAGTCGGCCAAAATGGCGGCGGAACTTTTCTCCTACTTTATACCTTTTTTCTCTTTAGCATGGGGATGCCATTATTAATGGCTGAACTTCTGTTGGGACGATTAGGACAGTCAGACCCTTCTCGAAGTCTCGAAATTTTAGCGGGCCAGCAGAAAGCATCCGTGTACTGGAAAAGTCTTGGCTTCGCTTCAATGCTGGCTGCGTTTGTTATTATTGCTATGTATAGCGTTATTGCAGGTTGGTCCCTGTCTTATTGTTTTAAGTCCCTCATGGGCGTTTACAACGGCGTTTCGGCTGACGATGTCGGTCAATTATTTAAAGACTTTGTTGGCGATGCTGAACGTATGATGTTGTGGCATACGTTGTTTGTTATTTTGTTGGTGTCGATTAGCGCTCAACACTCAAAATTCGGATTGGAGCGTTTATTTCAATTTATTGTGCCACTTATTCTTTTTATTTTAACGTGTGGATTTGTGTTGGCGAGTAATTCACCTGAATTTATGCGTAGTGTTGAATTTTTGTTATATGCCGACCTTGCAAATGTTGATGCACAGATTGCCTTGTTAGCATTACAAAGGGCATTTTACACCTTAGCGCTAGGTGTTGGTGTGATGATGATTTTTGGAAGCTACCTGCCTAGCAATATTTCAATCGGTTACTCTGCTGGGCTTATCATCGTGATTGATTTATTGATATCAATCATTATTGGTTTAAGTTTGAATACGCTGGTTTTTGTAGCAGGCATGGAGCCTGCTATTGTGAATCAGTTTGCCTTTCGTGCCTTGCCCTATGCCTTTAGTCAGTTTCAGTATGGAGAGCTGTTTGGCGCATTATTTTTCTTACTATTGGCACTGGCCTCATTAACAACCACGATTGCTTTGTTGGAAGCGCCGGTTCGTTATATTCAACGCAAGTTTGGAATCGACCGCACTAAAGCGGCTATTTATATTGGCCTCGCCATTTGGTTATTTGGTTTGGGTGCTGTTTTATCTTATAGCGTTTGGAGTGGCAATGGGTTTACAGTAGCTTTCTTCTTACCGGTTGACGCGATTCGGCTAGTCAATAATGCTGGCTTTCATGACGTTATGGTTTTCTTTTCGAGTCACTTAATTCAGCCATTAGTGGCATTGTTTTTATGTGTTTTTGTGGGCTGGATTCTACCGCGCAGCGTCGCTTTTAATGAGCTGCGCCCGTCGCGCAGGTTCTGGTTCGAGCTATGGAATTATTCAATCCGATATGTCACTCCGGTACTGATTCTGGTAGTTGCTTTAAATTCGTTAGGCGTGGTCTGAGTTGTGGCTGTAGTAAATCGCCAAGCGTTAATGCCGTATTCCGCTCGAACTATGTTTGATATTGTGAATGATGTTGCAGCCTATCCAGAGTTTTTGCCGTGGTGTGGCGATACAAAAATAATGTCAGAGACAGAGCAGGCAATGCAAGCTTCTGTACTAATGAAAAGAGGTAAGCTTAATCATTGGTTTACTACTTCAAATAACATGATACCAGCCGAGAAAATAGAAATAGCGTTAATTGATGGCCCATTCAAATCACTCGATGGGGTCTGGGAGTTTACCGCTTTTGATGAAACGACCTCAAAAGTTACATTGGTTTTAAATTTTGAATTTTCGAATGGTATTACTGCCTTTTTCTTGTCTCCAATTTTTACCCAAATAGCGAACTCTATGGTTGATTCCTTTTGTTTGCGCGCACACGAGTTAAACCGGCTATGACGATGATTGAGGTTGCCTATGCAACACCCTCTAGGCAGAAAATAGTTGAATGCGAAATAGAGCCAGGTACCTCGTTAAGAGAGGCGGTAAAATTACCAGTATTTTGCAACACTTTCCTGAAATAGAGATTGAAACCTGCGATTTAGGTGTGTTTGGTAAGGCGGTAGCGCCGAGCTATGAACTGGCTGATGGCGATAGGATTGAAATTTATCGGCCACTCGTTGCTGACCCAAAAGAAATCAGGCGGCAGCGAGCTGAAATGGGACTAAAAACTAAAAAGGGAGGGTGACTAGGGTAACTGAATGTCAGAAAGCGACCCTTCAATAGACTTAAGTAAATTCTTATCAAATTTCAAACTCATAACGCGTTTGTCGATATTTCCACTATCACCCATCTTCGTAAAGTGAACGTAGTGCCAGTCATCAGGGTGGTACGAATCAATAAGAGCCGGTGAGCCAAGTAAAAACTCAACTTGGACTTTAGTCATGCCTACTTCCAGTTGCACCAATTTTTCATCATCAATTCTGTTACCTTGCATAATATCTTGGCGGTAGACGCAGGCAGATAATGGTACAATCAAGATCAGTATGATATAGATAAAAAATTGGCGTAATTTCATGGGCATAAAATGGAACTCATTAGAAGCGCCGAATAATACTGGCCTGATTCAAAAGCTGCAATTAAATAAGAGTTTTATTATATGGAATCTTCAGATTTAAAAAATGCGGGACTCAAAGTAACTTTACCTCGAATGAAGATTCTTGGGTTACTTGAAAGTTCAGATGATCGGCATTTAAAAGCCGAGGATATCTATAAAAACCTGCTCAGCTCTGGGGAAGAAATAGCGTTAGCAACGGTCTATAGAGTCTTAACCCAGTTTGAAACGGCAGGCCTGGTAGAGAGGCACCACTTTGATGGCGGGCACGCTGTATTCGAAATTAAAGATGGCGATCATCATGACCACTTAGTTGATATTACAACCGGTAAAGTAGTTGAGTTTTATGATGAAGTAATAGAACAACGTCAAAAAGAAATAGCGGCTAAAAACAATTTTAAAATTACTGATCACACGATGATTCTATACGGACACTTTGACGATGATGCGTAACTCAGCAAAGTAAATCTAAAAGTATGGCATCAGGTTTTTAGTGCGCTTCTAAAAATTGGTGAAGTCGCAACTGCAGGGAGGTGCATTTTTAGAGATTCCCTATACTTGGCCCGCAATCATTTCACTGGCATGTGCTCGGGTTTGGTCTGAAATAACCACGCCACCGAGCATTCTCGCAACCTCTTCAAGTCGAGCATCATTCTCCAGCGGAACAACATTAGTTGATGTATCGTTTACTGTTTTGACTTTTTCAACACGATAGTGTTGATGTGCTTGTGAAGCGACTTGGGGCAGGTGGGTGACGCAAAACACCTGCCTATTACCACCCAGCCATCGCAGTTTTTTACCCACTATTTCGGCGATGCCACCACCAACACCACTATCAACTTCATCAAAAATAAGCGTTGGTATGTTAGATGACTCAGAGAAAATAACTTGAATTGCAAGGCTGATACGTGAAAGCTCACCACCCGAAGCTACTTTTGTTAAGGGCTTTAACGGTTGTCCCGGATTTGCACTAACTTGATAGCTAATCGTATCAATGCCTGTTGCTTTAAAGTCAGACTCAGATTCACTACTATCGACCTGTATAGAAAATTGCCCACCATCCATACCTAGCTGCTGCATAATTTCACTGATTTGAGCAGAAAGTGATTGAGCCGTCTGTGCTCGTTTGTGCGACAGTTGGCTTGCACATTCGAGGTAATTTTTGTTTGCTTGATCGAGTAAGCGATTAATTTCTTCGAGACTGTTTTCGTTACTATTAAGCAATTCAAGCTCCTCGTTTAGTTCTATTGCTAAACGGGGCAACTTTTCTATAGTAATGTGGTGCTTTCGCGTCAAGTCCTGAGCATTACCAATGCGCTGGTTTAGCCTGTCGAGTTCACCCGAATCAAGATCAATAGACTGCTGGTAATTACGAAGCTCAGTTGTCGCTTCCTGAACCTGAATGACCGCACTGGCTATCAGTTCATGACTAGTCGTCAGCTTTGAGTCATAGGCTATCTGACTACTGAGCAAGCCTTCACAGTGGCTGAGTAAGCTCTGCACGCTGGCGTCCTCATTGTCAGAGAGAACACCCAGCATTTCTTCACTAGTTTCCAGCAGCTGCCCGGCATGAGCCAGCCGATTATATTCAGATTGTAAACTCTCTATCTCACCCTCTGCAAGATCCAGCTGGTTGAGTTCCTGACAATATAAATTGAGCAAATCTATTCGCTGCTCGCGGTTAACTGAGCCATCCATAACGTCATTTAGCTGTCTTTGAAGTGTCTGCCATAATTTATAAGTCTGCTTTACAGAATCAATTAATGCGGGTTCGTTTAAATAAGTATCGAGTAACTGTTGTTGAATCGTTGATTTTTGGAGTGACTGATGTTCATGTTGTCCATGCAGGTCAACCAACATTTGAGTCAGGTTTTTTAATTGCGCTAGAGGCGCATTATGACCATTGATGAAGGCTTTGCTTCTACCGTTGGCGAATACTATTCTACGAATAATACATTCTTGATCGCTCGCCATTTCATTGTTTTGTAACCAGTCCTGTGCTTTTGGGTGATTTTGGATATCGAAGCAGACGTTAATTTCAGCTCGATCCTGTCCACTTTTAACATTGTCGCTATCGGCTCTATCGCCTGATATAAGCTTGATAGCGTCAAGCAGAATTGATTTACCTGCGCCTGTTTCGCCGGTCAGAGCCGTCAACCCTCGATTGAATTCAAGGTCCAATGAATCGATGATGGCAAAGTTTTTAATTTGGATAGATTCAAGCATTAGACTTAATCATTAAATGTACCCATTAATTTTTTATTAGAAATAAGAGCTCCACTGAAGCTTAGCTCGCACTATTCCAAAATAGTCATAGTCTTCAGGGTGTAGTAGTGTCAATAATTGTGGATAACGCTGAATCGTAACCTTGCTAGTATGATCTAGAACCCCGGCTGATTGGCCGTCGTAATTAATATTGGCGAGTGAGCTAGCTTGGCTTAAACGCACCTCAATTTCCAGGCTCGTAGGAATAACAATGGGTCGATTGGTTAAGGTATGCGGACATACCGGTACAATAGCAAGTGCTTCTAGTGATGGATGCATAATGGGTCCACCGCCCGATAACGCATATGCGGTAGATCCTGTCGGTGTTGTTACAATAACGCCATCAGCTCTTTGTTTGTGAATTAAGCTACCATTATAATGAACTTCGTATTCAATCATGCTTAATGATTCGTGACTGTGCAATATAATGTCGTTTAGTGCAATATTGGAAGACGTTGTGTTATCAGCATAATGAATTTTGCCTTCGATAAAAAAACGCTTTTCGACGGTATATTTGCCCGACACAACCGCGGCAATATGCGATTCAAAATCAGATATTGAAACATCAGCCAAAAAACCCAGCCGTCCTAGATTAATGCCGAGTAAGGGCGTGTCCGTATTAACCAGAGCGCGAGCAGCACTTAGCAAAGTGCCATCCCCACCTAGTGAGATCACAAGATCAGATTGATCCACTAGAGATTCGATTGACACCGTTGGTAAGTCGCACGTAGGTGTTTCGAAGTCGAGGCAATGTACTAAGACATCGGCATGTTTTTTTAACGCTCTGGCAACAGTCAAGACGGTATCGAATCGAGATTCAATATCCTTACGGACAACCAGACCGATAGTGTTAAATTTGACCTTCATAATGATTTTGGTGCTAATGATGAAGTAACGGGTTCCAATAAATATCAAAAGAAATATCAGCTCATTCTTTACTGTTGCCAAATTAGAGATACAATTTGCGAATAGAAAGATAAACTACAATATAGCAGACCCGATGGCAGAAAAGCACGAACTCGATGAACGAGCGCAGATACTACTAAGACAGATTATTACGTCTTACAGTCAAGATGCTCAGCCTGTTGGCTCAAAAAATCTAGCTGAATTATCTGGATTGGACGTCAGCTCGGCGACCATTCGAAATATTATGGCGAAACTAGAACATCTTGGTCTAATTGATTCACCCCATACGTCAGCGGGACGCGTGCCTACCGATGCTGGATATCGTTTTTTTATTGACCGTTTGCTCGAAGTCAATGATTTGGCTGAATCCGCAACTAAAATAATTTCAGCCGAATTTGGAAGCGATAAAACCACAACTAGTTTGATTCAAAGTGCTTCATCCATTATATCTAACATAACACATTTAACCGGTATCGTCAGTTTAACTCACTCGGCACCAGCTGAAATTCGTCATATTGAGTTTATGGGACTCAGTGAAAAGAGAATTCTAGTTATTTTAGTGATTAATGAGGACGATGTTCACAATAAAGTGATTCAGGTTGAGCGTAATTATAGTGATATAGAATTACAGCAGGCCGCCACTATGCTGAATCGGTATTTGTTGGGACAAAGTTTTGAAAGTGCTCGTCTTCAATTAAAATTTGAGTTATCTAATCTCAAAAGTGATGTTAATAAGATGATGGAAGTGGTACTTAAAGCGATGGAAGAAGTGTGTACCGATAGCGTTGGGGATGAACTGCTGACTAGCGGAAAATCGAATTTGCTAAAGTACAGTGAACTTAATGATATCAATAAGTTGCAAGACTTATTTAATGTCTTTAATGAGAAAAAAGATTTGCTTAAGCTACTGGACAGTTGTACCAATGCGAGCGGCGTCGAAATTTTTATCGGTAGCGAATCTGGTTATCCGGTGTTGAGTAATTGTAGTGTTGTCGGTGCCCCTTATCACAAGGGTGGAGAAATTGTTGGCGTGTTGGGTGTCATCGGCCCGACCCGCATTGCTTATGGGCAAGTGATACCGATGGTTAATGTTACCGCAAAATTATTAAGCTCGGCCTTGAATACTCAAAAATAATCCATACTTAAACTCCCACATTTTACTGAACCCACAGCATGCTGTGAGTTTCAGAATAAAAAATCAATTTGGTAGTTCAATTAAATTGCACTACTACTCAATTTGTGGAGTTTTTAAATGTCATCTGAGCAACCCAAGGCTGGAGATAAAGAAGAGTCAGTTACGCCTGAATTAATGGAGGTTGAAGAGCTCAGCGAAGATCTTGAAGCTAATGTATCGGCTAACAATGAAGAAGAAAGCATAGAACGACAGCTAGAAAGAACTCAGGAAACAGTCAAAGACTACTGGGATCAAATCATGCGGTTAAAGGCAGAAATGGAAAATAACCGTAAGCGTGCTATTCGTGATATCGAAAACGCCCATAAGTTTGCGCTTAAAAACTTCACCGAAGCATTATTGCCGGTAATAGACAGTATGGACATGGGGCAACAAGCCGCCGCCGCAGAAAATGCTAGTTTAAAAAGCATTATTGAAGGCACCAACATGACCGAAACCATGTTTGCTCAAGTTCTAGAAAAACATGGTTTAAAACGGTTAAATCCAGTGGGCGAAAAATTTGATCCTGAACAGCATCAGGCCATCAGCATGATCGAAGATAAAAGTGTTAAGAGCGACCATGTCATTAGTGTCATGCAGAAAGGTTTCTCACTCAATGACCGTTTAGTAAGACCTGCAATGGTCATTGTTGCGAAATAAATGGACTCGAAAACTAGTTTTGACTTGAAAGCAGGGAATTAACCCTTACTTCGTGACTAACAAATGAAAAACACCGCATTTTATACGGTTATTTATAGATAATCCCACAAACTATTAGGAGTACCTTTAGATGGGCAGAATTATTGGAATTGACCTCGGAACCACCAACTCATGCGTAGCAGTCATGGAAAATGGTAAACCGAAGGTTATTGAAAATGCAGAAGGCGACAGAACCACACCTTCGATTATAGCATTTAGTAAAGATGGTGATGTACTAGTTGGACAACCAGCAAAACGACAAGCTGTTACAAACCCTACTAATACCTTATACGCAGTAAAACGCTTAATAGGTCGCCGCTTTGACGAAAAAGCTGTTCAAAAAGATATTGGCCTAGTTCCTTATGCCATTGTCAAAGCCGACAATGGTGATGCTTGGGTTGATGCAAATGGTGAGAAAATGTCACCACCTGAGATATCGGCCCGTGTTTTGCAAAAAATGAAAAAGACCGCAGAAGATTATCTTGGTGAAGAAGTTACTGAAGCCGTGATTACGGTACCTGCCTATTTTAACGATTCTCAACGTCAAGCCACTAAAGATGCTGGCAAGATTGCCGGTCTCGAAGTGAAGCGTATCATCAATGAGCCAACAGCTGCAGCGTTAGCCTATGGCATGGATAAAGCCACTGGTGATAAGAAAATTGCGGTATATGATCTAGGTGGCGGCACTTTTGATATTTCTATTCTGTTTATACAAAATGGAATCTTTGAGGTTCTAAGCACTCACGGTGACACCTATCTAGGTGGTGACGATTTTGATAAAGCCATAGTGAATCACTGGATTGAAGAGCATTCACTTCATACTCTTAGCACATCAGACAGTCAAAACCTCAGAGTAACCGCTGAGCGTGCTAAAAAATCACTCAGTACTGCTACTTCTTTTGAGAGTACTATAGATTTAGAGATTCATAAAATAAAACTAACACTTAGCATAAAGCAACTAAATGAGCTGGTAAAACCACTTATAGACAAAACCATGCAGAGCTGCAGAAATGCTATAACAGACGCTGAACTATCTATAACAGACATCCAAGAAGTCATACTCGTAGGAGGAAGCACCAGAGGGCTGGCTGTAAAAGAGGCGGTATCTTCGTTTTTTAGCAGTGCCAATGTAAATGACAAATTAAATCCAGACGAAGTAGTAGCTCTGGGTGCAGCTATAGAGGCTGATATACTAGCAGGAAACAGAAAAGATATGTTACTCCTAGACGTAACTCCTCTATCGCTTGGTCTAGAAACGCTAGGAGGCACTATGGACGTACTTATCCCTCGTAATAATAAGATCCCAACTAAGCTTAATAA
>CAAAAM010000019.1_pt1 | contig 11077 bp, 10 predicted proteins | sample 2275911 | NCBI WGS metagenome assembly CAAAAM01 (sample SAMEA98138668, study PRJEB22522) | marine metagenome | biome: marine biome; feature: marine water body; material: sea ice | place: Arctic Ocean | collected 42258 | depth 0.7 m
GAACAGATAGTGGAATAGTCGGAGTTCTCAGTGGCTATTTCAACTGACGAAATTTCCGCCAGATTTGACATATCACTTGGGTCAAGGTCGGGTCAGCTGATCTAACTCTTTGATCCATTTCACTTTTAGAAATCCACTTTCCTTCGTCTATTTCTTCTTTTTGGAGCTCAAATGGCCCTTCATCGACATAACTATAAACCGTTACATGTTCCATTCCATTTGGCATTTCAGGCTGCAATTTGAATAAGCATTCGAGTGGCGATTTAACTATTACTCCCAACTCTTCAAACAGTTCTCGAATTGCACAGCTGGCATAGTCTTCGCCACTGTCGACGTGTCCTGCAGCAGAGGTATCCCACAGGCCGGGACATTCGTCCTTATTCAATGAGCGCTTTTGAATAAAGAGATCACCCTGATAATTAAATACCAGTATATGCACCGCCCGATGCATTAACTTTTTGGCGTGAATCTCGCCTCTGGTTTTGACTGAAACTACTTCGTCATTTTCATCAACAACATCAAGTAACTCCTGGCTGACTTCTAATGCGCTCATGTTAACCTTTGGAATTATCTGAATTACAAAATGACAACGATTTACTGATGCCACAAATTAAATAGTATAACCCAAATGACAATATTTGAGGTTCCAATTATTCGATATAATTAGGTGAGACTGTTAAGAATGGGCTATGCAGATGACTATGTAGGCCTTAATGTGCCTAGGAGCTCGTCAGACTTAGGATAAATCCAATGCCCTCGATGCGATCAAAGTTGCATTCGAGGGCATCAGTATGATGCGCTAGCCTAAGTATTCTTCCAGTTGCTCTGAACCACCAATCAGCGTGCCATCAATAAAGATTTGCGGCACGGTTGATGAACCAGAAACGGCACGAATAGTGGACTCAGAATAATCGCGATTTAACACTAGCTCTTCATAAACAAGGCCTGCATCATTTAACAATCCCTTAGCACGAACACAGAACTCACATCCTTCGCGTGAGAATACGGTGACGCTTTTAGGCTTAGATACGCTGGGTGCAATATAGGCCAACATAGTATCAGCATCCGAGACACCAAAAGGATCGCCAGGTTGATCGGGCTCTATGAACATCTTTTCGACCACGCCATTTTTAACTAACATTGAATAACGCCATGATCTATCACCAAAACCGATGTCATTTTTTGACACCAGCATGCCCATACCTCGGCTAAAATCTCCGTTTCCATCGGGATAAAAACTTATATTGAATGCTTTTTGTTCATTACGCCATTGGTTCATGACAAATGCGTCATTTACTGAAAGGCAAACAACCTCATCAACACCTGCTTGTTTGAAAGCAGGTGTCAGTTGATTGTACCTGGGCACATGAGTCGAGGAACAGGTGGGTGTAAAAGCACCGGGCAAAGAGAAAACGACAACAGTTCTGTCTTTAAAGATGTCATTACTTGATACGCTGGCCCACTCATGGTCTTGACGGGTCAGAAATGTAACATCCGGCACATTTTGATTTTCGCGGTTTTCTAACATAATTTTTTCCTTTCAATAAAAATAAAATTCTGGTTAATATAATAATCCAAGCGAGTATATTGAAAAAAAATGAAACCTATATTTAATTATTTCTATTTAATTTATAGCCAAAAACAATTGATGCACGCATGCCCATCCACAGCTAAAAAATAGTGATTGCCTATACTGCTGATAGCTTCGGCTCACTGATCCCTTTTATGTTTATACCCGCACGAATAATCGCATTAAGCACCGCACGTAAAGAGGCACCGACAATATCGTCACTACACCCTGCCCCACAATAACGCTGACCATTAACACCTAGCTGCACATAAGCCATTGCCTCTGCTTGTTGATTATCTCCCAGGGTGTGCTCGCTATAATCGACCAAAATGATTTTACTATTAAGCTTGAAATTAATCGCATTGACAAATGCATCGAGAATACCTTTGCCTTCACCAACAATATCGACCTTTGCCTCGGTTGTCTTTATCGTCGCTCGCAGCTTATCCGAACCCTTAGTGCGAGAAGCCTGATAACTTTCCACAAACATCGGCTTGACTAAATCAATATAAGTATTTTGAAATATTTTTCTGATTTCCTGTGTAGAGACTTCGGCTTCTGACTGCTCTGCAAAATGTTGCACATGCGGACTGAAATCAACCTGCATCCAGCGCGGTAAAATTAATCCGTAGTCCTGTTCCAGTACATAGGCCACCCCACCCTTACCCGACTGACTATTGATGCGAATAACTTCTTGATAAGTTCGCCCAACATCGCGCGGATCTATCGGTAAGTAAGCGACTTGCCAGTGACTGTTCGCTCCTTCTGTGGCACGGGTTTGTTCATCAATGGCGAGGCATTTATTAATAGCATCTTGATGACTACCAGAGAAAGCCGCAAACACCAGCTCCCCTGCATAGGGATGACGCGGATGCACCGCCAATTGGGTGCAACGCTCGACCACATTGATGACTCGATCCATGTCAGAAAAATCGAGCTCTGGATCTATACCCTGGCTGTAAATGTTCATCGCCATAGTGACTATATCCATATTGCCCGTGCGCTCACCATTACCCAATAAAGTACCTTCAATCCTATCGGCACCTGCCATTACCCCAAGCTCAGCAGCAGCAATACCACAACCTCGATCGTTATGAGTATGTAAACTGATAGTAATGCATTCACGTCGGTTGACTCTATCGCAAAAGGTTTCGATTTGATCTGCGTACACATTTGGTGTGGCAACTTCTACGGTCGCAGGTAAATTGAGAATCACTTTATGCTCTGGCGTGGGTTGCCAGATATCGGTTACCGCATTGCAAACTTCTAGTGCATAGTCCAGTTCGGTATTGGTAAAGCTCTCAGGTGAATATTGAAATTGCCAATGGGTCTCAGGTTGTTTCTCAGCAAAGTCACGCACCCATTGGGCACCCTGTACTGCGATTTCTTTAATTTCTTCTCGCGTTTTTTGAAACACCTGCTCGCGTTGTACCGTCGAAGTCGAATTATATAAATGCATAATGGCACTGCGCGCACCTTTTAGTGCTTCAAAGCTGCGAGCGATTAGTGGTTCTCGGGCCTGAGTTAATACCTGAATAGTGACGTCATCAGGTACTAAATTTTGTTCGATTAGCTGGCGCACGAAATCAAAATCAGGTTGTGAGGCAGCAGGGAATCCGACTTCAATCTGCTTAAACCCAACATCGACCAATAATTCGAACATGGCCAACTTCTGGCTCGGTGACATCGGTTCGATCAAAGCCTGATTGCCATCACGTAGATCGACACTACACCAGTCGGGGGCTTTCTCTATGACTCGGTCAGGCCAACGGCGATTAGTTTTTGCGATGGTGGGGAAGGCACGATATTTTTTGTGATTGAAGATTGACACCAACTTTTCCTATTACAGCGTTTAATAACTATAATTGTAGAGCAGTTTCACTAGATATTGATTGCAAACCTAACCTAAATATCATTTAATTCTGCGATTATTACCTACGTTTTAATCAATTATTAGCCAATTACTTCAAAATCTGAGAGTTAAGCGCTTATGACACTATCACTCGATAAAATAGACAAACACATCCTCACCCTAATGCAATCCAATGGTCGTATTAGCAACCTTGAGCTAGCCGACAAAGTGGGACTATCGCCGACCCCATGCTCAAGACGGGTTAAACGTCTTGAAGACTCTGGCTTAATCGATGGTCATGTCACGCTGCTAAACAAAGAAGCGCTTGGACTTAACCTAACGGCGATTATCGGCATTTCGATGGATCGTCATACACCCGACCGCTTTGAGCAATTTGAGAAGGCTATTGTTAATATGCCCGAAGTCATTGAGTGCAGCATTGTTACTGGACAAACCGCTGACTTTTTACTCAAAGTTGTGGTAAAGGATATGCAGCATTACGAAAAGTTTTTACTCGGTAACCTCACTCGCCTGACTGGCGTCACTGGGGTTCATTCAAGCTTTGTACTGAGGCATGTTGTTAAGAAAACAGCCTTGCCGCTCGATCAGTTGGCATGATCTCAGCCTATATGTATGCATCTAAGTTAAACCAAATGATAACTTGATCTTTCGCCCAATCAGATCAGTATACCGACTCATGTACATTTCAGTGCGTTTCTAAAGTAGTTATTTTTTTGTGCGCTTTTTTGCTCCGCGACAAAAGCGTCTGCATTGTTCTAATTAGTGACATCCATGGCAACAATAGCAAACAACGCACTTAGTAAAGAGTGTATTTTAACCCTGGGGCTTGAGCAGGGAGCGACTAAAAGTGAGGGCCACGAGGCCACCATTGCGACCACGGTAAAAGTCCTTTTTAAAAGGCACATTTCATTCTTACGACCTATCCGGCCACACACAGCTTGACTCAAAATAATAACAACACTTCAGATTTAACCAGTGCAGAACAGTCTACGAAAGGGATTTTTTTACTCGTCATTGCCACTTTATTATTCGCTGGCCAGGACGCCATAACCAAGCACTTAACTCAGACTCTCGACGTTGCGCAAATTATCAATGTGCGGTTCTTCTTTTTTTCGCTTTTTGCAATTGCTTTTGCAATGAGAAAAAAAGGATTAAGAGCCGCCATCAATTCTTCAGCGCCAGGGCTGCAAATTTTTAGGGGTTTATTGATTTGCTGCGAAATAGCGTTATTTGCATACACACTTCGTTACATTGGCCTAGCTGAACTGCACACCATCTTCGCTTGTTTTCCACTCATCGTGACACTCCTTTCAGTCCCTATTTTGGGTGAAAAGGTTGGTTGGCGTCGTGGGTTAGCGGTTTTTGTCGGTTTTATAGGCACGATAATTATTATCGATCCAGGCGCTGGAATATTTGGCCCCTTCGCTATAATGGGGTTAATTTGTGCGTTTATGTTTGCACTATACAACCTGATAACACGCAAGGTATCGAAGATTGACAGTTTTGAAACCTCGTTGCTTTACTTTGGCGTCGTCGGATTTTTGGCCTCATTATTAGTCGTTCCATTTTACTGGCAAACGCCTAATCAAAACGAAATTTTCTGGTTATTAATTATTAGCATCACTGGCATCATGGGGCATTTGCTGTTAATCAAAGCACTCCAATTAGCATCGGCGGTTATATTACAACCCTTCAACTATTTTGTTCTGGTGTGGGCAACCGGCATTGGTTTTGTGATTTATGACGAAATACTACCGGTTCAAACTTTGGCAGGTGCCGCGTTAGTAGTCGCGAGTGGGGTTTTTATTGGCTATCGAGAGTTCAAGCTATATCAACGAGGACGTCGTGCTAAGGACGCTACTTTACGGACGCCTAGAGCCTCTTAACTGTAACCGCATCGTTTGCTTTCGATCCTCGTCAGCAAAGCTTGCATTAATGCTGTTGAGTGCCAGTTGCCTGGCTTGGGTTTCGCTCAAATCCAGGTCTTGTGCCAGCGCCAAGAAATTCTCAGTTATATAACCACCAAAGTAGGCAGGATCATCCGAGTTTACTGTGACACAAATACCCTGTGCCAACATCTGTAAAATAGTGTGTTTGGACATTGTTTCGAATACCCTTAACTTAGTATTCGACAAAGGACAAACGGTCAAAGGCAGTTGTGTTTTGGCTAGATGCGTCAGCAGCACGGGATCATCTATCGCACGAACGCCATGGTCGATACGCGATACCTGTAAGTCATTGATTGCTGTCCAGATGTTATCAGCAGACCCTTCTTCACCGGCATGGGCAACCGTCAGCAACCCGAGCGATCGAGCGTGCGCAAAAACGCGGCTAAATTTTTCAGGTGGGTGACCCTGTTCCGAACTATCTAGTCCAACCGCTACAATGCGATCTAGGAATGGATCAAGCATCGCTAATGTCTCGAAGGCCGCCTGCTCACTTAGATGGCGTAAAAAGCACAAAATAAGGTGACTGCTGATCTCCAAGTGAAATTCGGCATCCCGCAGTGCGCCATAAATGCCATTGATCACCGCGTCAAGAGGGACGCCACGATCGGTGTGTGTTTGCGGGTCAAAAAATAGCTCCACATGCATAACATGCTGGCTATAACACTTTTCTAAATAAGCCCAGGTTAAATCATAAAAGTCCTGTTCAACTAAAAGGACATTAGCACCCTGATAATAAATATCTAAAAATTCTTGTAAATTATTAAACTGGTAAGCTTCACGCAGTTCAGTGACGTTTGCGAAAGGCAGCTGAACATTGTTACGCTCGGCAAGCTTAAACATCAGCTCGGGTTCCAAACTACCTTCCAAATGTAAATGTAATTCAACTTTGGGTAACTGGTTTAACCATTCTTGGGTCAGCATTTTGAAATCACTAATGTCATATCAATTTCCCTATGGTTATTAAATGTGAATGCTATTTAGAAGACGTGTCATTTTAGATACCCCCGTAACTGACCCTGCGTTATTATAAATACTAGCCATCTCTGGACTTTATATTCACGCAACGTTCAATCACAACAGCACGATTTGTATTCATTATAGTCTAAAACACTGTGTGTTGCTCCATCGTGACATGGATGCTACATATTGGTGCAAAAGTACGGGCACATTGGCCTCGACACGTTAAACAATCCGTTCATCCTCAACATGCTCACTCCAACGCGTCCATGCATAAAAGGGCTCTATTTTTCGACATAAGCCTTCTGGGTCTGACCTAGGTGCCTGTCGGACTTAGATTAGATTTAAACTATTCTGAAACTTCCGTCTCTATGACAGCAACAACCCTTCTATTAGCCAAACGACCGGCTTCTGTGTCATTCGTTGCAATTGGGCGTGCTTCGCCATAACCCAGAGTTGATATTCGACCTGCATCAATGACGAAGCGCTCTATCAAAACAGTCTTTATGGCTTCGGCTCTAGCCTTAGATAGCTCAATGTTGTAATCATCTGCACCACGACTGGAAGTGTGGCCCTCAATAACTGTAGTGACTTCAGGATGCTTTTTAAGGAAGTTCGCCACTTTTTCAATCTCAGGATTATGCTCTTCCATGATGACGTTTGAGTTGCGCGCGAAATTAACTTTAAGCGTAACTTCTACCTTGCTAATCAGAGCAAACTTACAGCCATTGACATCTACCGCTCGGGCTGCAGGCGTTGCGGGGCAGTTGTCAGCATAATTGGGTACGCCATCACCATCCGTATCTAAAGCACAACCAGTAGAGTCGACCTCTACACCCACTGACGTGTTTGGACAACTGTCATAGTCATCAATAAGGCCATCATTGTCATTATCGCTAGGTACTGGCAGTACTTTTTTGTTTTGCTTATTAAGAGCGTAGCTCAAACCAACTGTAAAGGTGTTATCAATGGCGCTGGCTTCGTTACTATAAATTAATCGAAGATCTCCTTTTACCGACCAATGCTCATTCAACGTTACTCGTAGGCCAAGCCCAGCACGAAGTTGAGCCCCTTTATCAAAGCGAACACTATTTTTAAAGTCGGCATAACCCAAACCTAAAGCGCCGTAGGGTTGATTAGCACTACCCTGTTTATTATTTTCATCCGAATTAAAATAATAAAGGCCATCGATACCATATTGAGTCAGGTCACTGCCGGCTGCATTATTCCGTCCGGAAGGTGAAGAACCCATCCAAAATATCTCGGCTCCCCAGCCATTGCTGTAACGATGCTCTAGGCCGATTGAGATCAACGGTTCATTTTTCAATAGGCGATCACTATCAAAGAATTGCCTACCAAGTGAACCATTGATATAAGTGTTGTTGGCATCGGCAAAAACGGGAAGCGCACCAAATATAATTGCAGCCGATACTGAGATTAGCAGCAATGATTTAAAATTAGACATATTTATCCTTGAGTGAATCTAAAAAAGCATTGTAGTCAAAAAATCAGCAGGAACAAACCGCCAATGGCCTATCCAGAAGGAACACATCATTTATTAAAGATGTGCATTAGAGATAGGTATTAGAGCCCTCCTTTCAAAGCTCGATGCTGGGCTATTCAAATACCAAGGAGCAAAGTTGCAATCCTCGGCTTGAGACAGTCGAACCAGTGAGTCTGTTTAATAGGCGGGCCAAGTGCCGTGCAGACATTTAGCATTATAACCCAACCAACTTATCCAATAGTACAGCACAAGTTCTGCCATAATTAGATCATGCAATACAAACTCACCTAGTTAACCGACACCTACCTATAAAGGGTTTCGTAAGCCTGTCTGTATTGAGTGATCTTACTCTGAGTATATTCTGGGCTTTACGGCGACTAGAAATATTTTTGCCAGACACAACTTTCTAATGACCAACCATATTCACATTATTGCCCTGCCAAAAACCGAGACTGGATTACAGTCGATATTCAAGCCACTTCATATGCGATATGCCCAACGATTTAATCGCCAACGCAGATGGAAGGGACACGTCTGGCAGGGCCGCTATTTATCCTCGGCGCTAGACGAACATGACCTATGAGCCGCCATTCGATATGTTGAAAGGAATCCGGTTAGGGCAAAAATGGTACAGAAAGCTGAAATTATACTTGGTACAGCGCCACTGCCCATTGTTCAGAGCTGGCAGACGATGTGTTAACCACTAAGACTTTCTGGAACAAACAGTTTGAATCCTTTGGCGATTGGTCGTCTTGGCTGGCACGTGGGGGCATGGAAGACGAGCTATCGATCATTCGGCGAAATATTGATAAAGGGTTGCCCTGTGGCTTAGATCGATTTATTAAACAATTAGAAAAACAGATTGGCCGCGTGTTGGAATATCGACCACTCGGTAGGTCTTTAGGGCAAGGACGAATTAAGGACACAACAAAGGAACAGACTCGCAGCATTGATTTTGTTTGATATAACGAGATATCAGAGAAAAAAAAGGAACTTGACGTTAGGTTATACAAAAGTCTTCTGACAGCTTCGGCTTAAACAAAAAATATCGTCATCGATACCATAAACTGAATTAGAACATAAACCTGATTAGCCGCAGATCATAACTATCACTTCATATGAGCGCTCGAATCTCAAAAGTGGCGCAATAATGCTTCTGCCTTGCCATTTTATTGAAGATTTGTCAAAGATTTACCTGCAGGAATTTACAGAATCTTTATACTTGCAGCGCTGAAAATGAGGTGTGAACGTTAGACCTCTTTATTGGCAGCCTAGGTTAAAAGCCCGTTTAGTCACTCACTGATAAAAATGTTTCGATTATGGTGTGAAGCTCGGGTAAAGCAGGCCTACAGTAGCCGATAGCGTATTGAACTAATTATTAAATAGGCGGTAAATTATGGCAAAGATATTTCAAAAGGGCCCTGCAATGAAACAGGGTGATCGCGCTAAATCGAATTTCGAAAATAAAGGCGCTATGCGCTTAGGAAGCAAAAAGGCACCGGCGCAGATCCGTGTTCAAACAGAGGAACGCGAACAGGAACTGGCGGCAGTTTGTGCAGAAAATGACTGGGCCTGCGTGATTGAGCTGGATTCTGAGCAGGATGAAGATATCCGCAGCCTCGAAGTTTTGCAAAACCAACAGGTTACTTCTGTTAGCGAAAAAACGCCTAACCGGAATGACCCGTGTTCTTGTGGTAGTGACAAGAAGTATAAGAAGTGTTGCGGCGCGTCATGACTTTAATTTAATTCTGCCCCACAACATAGGTTCTATATTGATACCAGTCGTGCGTCTGCAGCTGAATACACCCCAGAGTAATAGCCTCGCATCCTCTAAATTAAGCTGACCTGCTTTATTACACGTAAAAATCGAGTTGCACTATTCAGTCATTTGACGCCAAGACGTTACTCCAACCAGTCCACTTCACTACTAACGGCTGGCGTTGACGTTTTTAATCGGCTAGACGCGGATAAGAAACCCTGCTCTTCTGCTACCGCGACATAAACCATTATAGAGTTAAAGCGGCACATCATTATTCCATTTACCAGAATAATTAATTGGATTTCATCAGGGGTCATAAATTTGCAGAGCTAGCGTTCAAGGAACCTGTTCGTCAAAACTAACAATTGCAAGGTAACAGAACTGATTATTCCAGGCGGGATGTTGATGTCGACAGAAACCAAATACTGGACCAAAACAAAACGGCATTAATTTTCGATAGAAATATTTTGTTATAACTAGCGTCAACGAAACTGAATAGCCTTATGTGCAACATCGAGGCGGCCCAGCCGGATTTATTAAAGTCGTTGACTGTTCGGCGACAATTAGGGTGACCGTGCGGCCAAGTTAATTGTCATCTAATAATGAACAAAGCACTGGATGAAGTTTGAGCATCGGAACACCGAGCAATGAAACAAGACGGATATGAACCGGTATTGACCAAATCAAGATGGCTGCTACTCAAACGTCCAGAAAACCTAACAGAAAAGCAGGACACCAAGTTGCAGGAATTGTTGCAATACAACTTAAAGAGTATTCAAGCCTACCTTCTGAAGGAAGAATTTCAACACCTATGGGACTATGTTTCCCCCGCGTGGGCAGGGAAATTTATTGACCAGTGGACAACAAAAGTAATGCGGTCAAAAAAAAAACCTATGAAGTGTGAAGCGAAAACAGTACGCCGACATAAAGACCTCATCCTTAACTGGTTTATCGCTAAAAAGGTTTTTTTGTCTGGTGTAGTAGAGGGCTTAAATACCAAGGTGAAACTGACGGTGAGAAAATCCTATGGCTATAGAACCTATAAATGCGCTGAAATCGCGCTGTATCACGTGTTAAGGAAGCTCCCTGCCCCTGCACTAGCCTACGAATTTTACTGACGAGCCTTTTTATTAATGGGTTAGATGTCAGGTTCATTTTAAAAGCGAAGCCAGTGTAATAGAGCTTGGAGCTGGCAATTATATTTAAAAAAACAAAGTAATTCTTTCTACTGAACTAAGGTGTCCGCCAGTATATTGCTTTGCACTTGAAAGTGTGATCTATTAAGTCAGAAATACTATGGAACTACATAAACGATGATAAAAAATTTATGTCTTGGGATACTTGTTGTTCTAGGGTTAATCGCCTGCGGCTCATCAGAAAATTCAACAACACCAGCAGTAGCTCCTAGAACAGTACTAAAAGGCACAACAGCTAGTGGCGCAGGAATTCTTGGTGAAGAAACGAT
>CAAAAM010000020.1_pt1 | contig 11052 bp, 10 predicted proteins | sample 2275911 | NCBI WGS metagenome assembly CAAAAM01 (sample SAMEA98138668, study PRJEB22522) | marine metagenome | biome: marine biome; feature: marine water body; material: sea ice | place: Arctic Ocean | collected 42258 | depth 0.7 m
GAGCTACCTATAATCATTAGCCTAGTTTAAAAGGCCAGTGAGTGATGGCTTGTTAAAGCACTATATTAATACTCGACTCCTTAGCTATTCTAATAGAATAAGCATCACTAGAAAAAGTCAAATTGGTTGAAATTCATAACAACTATATTTAGTCTAACTTTTCTTCGTTGATTTAAGGGTTCAGAGCCAGAATGGTTTTTCAAAATGTAAATGTTTAATTTTTTTGCGTAAATCAAGAGCTTGCTGAGGTAATTGGTTCAAGCGAATAATTCGACCTAGACAAGTCAGCTGTTTCCCTTAACACCGACTACTCTGAAAATGATTGCGCTATTTACGTTAAAACTAATGAGTTTAAAAATGGTGCTTAAATAAATGTATTAGAAGCTACGGTGTGGTGATGAATTGGTTAAGATAGAATGATTAAATGTAGAAAAAGAGTTATAAAACGAAATATGATTTCGATATTTTAAATTAAATAATAAGCTGCTTAAGTGGACTCGCAACCGTTGGCTTGCGCTTGTGTCGTGCACATTTTAGCCGGCTATTTCGAACTGCTTAGCAAGGCATTATGTTTTAGGGAGTAGGAAATGGTAGTTTGGCCAGCGGTACTGAAATATAGAGGCGATCATGAACTTACTTTTGTCTTGGATCAAAGTGTGTGGAATTCAGACACTGACTTACATTTTTTTGGTTATGATTCAGAGGATATCCTCATCGATTCCGAAGGTTCGATATTCGCTCTTAGCAATCGCAACAGTCACGATATTACTCTTGAGCAAAGTGAGCGCAAAATTGAGTTAGAAAGTATGCTTGAACTGATAAAAGCGCATCAATCCCAGCTAGGCGCATGCTGCGCATCAAAGCTATCATTTCAGTCAATAGCAGAAGCTATAATGGTCATAGGTGAAAACAACAAAGGATAGGCATTCTTAAAAAGAATAAGGAGCCAAGCATTGATAATATACCTTTATTTGAGGCGTTTAAAATAAAGCGCGCCATAGTCATTAGCCCACTTTAACGCGCCAGTGAATGGTGGCTCACTAATAGTCTTACATCAACATTTTACCCTTTGGCATCCTAGAGAATAAAGAGCCACGAGTTGGCGCTGCGATACAACTCATGGAACAGCACATGGTTAAAGTCATCTCTATGATCAAAATAGCGGAGCAACCTAACCTATTCGACAGGCTCCTAGCTACAAAACAATTAAAAAGCCCTAGTTATAGCCACGCTATTGAAGAAGGCGTTCATTTTTTGGATCATATAGGGGTGTCAGACTAATCTGCGCTTGAATTTTATGCCCCGATACGAGCACTTCACAACGACTATTGTTGAGTGTTTCCTGTTTCCAGCCACTACCGCTAATCCAACCAAGTCCGACGGGGCCGCCCAGTGTGTGACCATAGGTACCGGTGGTGATGCTACCGACGATGTTTCCGTCAAGCAGGATGGGTTCATTATGATAAATAAAATGCTCGCAACCCTTGAGCAATATTTGCACGATTTGCCTATCGACCGTTTTCTGTGCGCTGACAGCATCACTACCGATAAAACCATTCGGCTTATCGAATTTGCAGGTGAAGTCCAACCCTGACTCAAGCGGTGTGTCGGTGTAACCCATATCATGGCCCCAATGTCGGTACGCCTTTTCGGTGCGGAGTGATTCCGCCGCATGGAAGCCCACTAGTTTGGGCGGTTCGGCTTTTTCACCCGACATGAATAACTCAAATAAATAAGGTGCGAAAGACACATCGACAAATATTTCCCAGCCTAACTCACCGTTGTAACTAATGCGTTGTGCGCGTACTGCTACTGGCCCTATATCGATATTCTGGCTGGTGCTAAACGGGAAGGCTTGATGCGACAAATCACTATGGGTATAGGCCGTCAGCAATTCACGCGAGCGAGGGCCGCTGATACCCAATACCGCCTGTGAGCTACTGATATCCATGATATGAACATCAGTGTCCTTCGGCGTGTTTTTGCGTAACCATGCCAGTTCAGCTAATCCCGTTGCGGCAGATGTCATCACCATATAACGGGTGTCTTCGAGGCGAACGACCGTGACATCCGCTTCGATTCCGGCGCGTTCGTTAAGCCATTGGGTGTACACCACCCGGCCCGTTTTAACCGCAACATTGTTGGTGCATATTCGCTGTAAAGTTGCCTCGGCATCGCGTCCTTCAACCATAATTTTGAAAAACGGACTCAAGTCGACTAGTCCAACATCATTTCGTATCGCGTTGTGCTCATTTTCCCAGTGTTGAAACCACGGCGTTTTATTGTAACCATAATCGTATTCGGCTTTAACCCCATCGGGTGCGAACCACATTGGGCGTTCCCAACCGACTGACTCACCAAATACTGCACCCGCCTGTTTGAGCTGCTCGTGAACCGGCGACCGACGCAAACCACGCATGGTCTCTCGTTGTTTGTAAGGCCAGTGCATGGCGTAGGTTTCGCTTAAGGTTTCTGGACCGCGCTTGAGTAGGTAATCACGATTCGCCTGAAAAGGCTGCACGCGCCTCACGTCGACATCAACCAGATCACGTGGCGCATGGCCTTTGAGTATCCATTCAGCGAGTGCCATACCAGCGCCAGGGCCATTTTGAATGCCAGAAGAATTAAATCCAGCGGCAACAAATAGTTTATTGATATTGCTATCTTCACCGAGATAATAACGCCCATCAGGGGTATAACCTTCGGGGCCATTAAAAAAAGTCCGAATACCGACATCGGACAGAGCTGGCACGCGCTCGATACACTTTTCCAACACCGCATCTAGATGATCTTCTGGGTAGGGCAATTCGGTAAATTCAAAGTCACTGGGTATGCCACCCTTTGGATCCCAAGGCATGCCGTTCAATTCTGCAAAACCGATCATCAACTTACCCGCGTCTTCTTTGTAGTAGGCTTGTTCATCGTATATGCGTAAAACAGGCGTTGGGTCGGTCAGCTTTTGAGTCAGTTCAGGAATCGGATCGCTGACAATATAGAAATGCTGGTTATGTTTAACGGGTAATCGTTTGCTGCTGGCTGCGGCAAAAGATTGACCCCAAATACCAGTGCAGTTAACCACATTATCGGCGCGAATAATGCCTTGCTCCGTTTCAACGCCAACAGCCGTTTCATTTTCTATGATGAGCCGAATTACTTCGGTGTTTTCAAATATTTTCGCACCCGCCATGCGAGCACCTTTAGCGATCGCCATGGTGGTATCGATAGAGTTGGTTTGGCCATCGTCAGGAAAGTGTATCGCCTCAAGAATACCGTCAGGATTTAAGAATGGCCACCTAGCCTGAAGCTAATCAATCGACCATGAATGGACCCGAAGACACTGGCCCAAGGCGACATCCTTGCGGCGGCGTAACTCTTCACAGCGCGCCTCGTTCATCGCAACCGCTGTCGCACCGACACGCTTGAAGCCAGTGGCTTGGCCTGTTTCAGCTTCTAGTTGTTGCATGAGTTCAATGCCATAACAGGCTAAACGAGTGATACAAGGGAAACCATGAAATTGGCTCACCAAACCGGCAGCGTGCCAGGTCGTACCCGAAGTAAGCTGTTTACGTTCGAGTAATATGACATCATGATTAGCCTTAGCCAGATGATAGGCCACCGAGCATCCGACAATACCACCACCAATGACGATAGTTTGTGTGTGTTGAGGCAAGGGTGTATTCATAGTTAGTCCAATTTAAAGTTAGCCCTAAAAGGCAAACAGGTTCAAATCAATCTGGTATATACCAGTAGCTGAATATGACTGTCAACAAAAATACACACGCCACCGCGCCTATTTATATTCGTACCCGAGATAAACTCATCGAACAAATAGACGCGGGGCAATTGAAACCCAATGATGCCTTGCCGTCCGAGCGAGTGCTGGCCGAACAGCTGAGTATCAGCCGGATGACGGCACGCCAGGCGCTGGCAGAACTAGAGAAGGTGGGCTACGCCTATAGGCAACCGCGCAAAGGCCGGTTTGTAGCCGACAAACGACTGAGCTATGACATCGGCAATACTTTAAGCTTTGCATCGCGTGCACTACAAAATTCAGTCAACTTGACGATAGAAGTCATCGCTAAATCGACTGAAAAGGCTAGTCCTCATATTGCGCAAAAACTAGGGTTAGAAATCGGTGCGCAGGTGCATACCTACAAACGCTTGTTTAGAGTGAGTGGCAACACAGTGTTGGTCGAACAAGAATGGGCGGTCGCCGAATTATTTCCTGATCTGCTAGAGCAAGACCTAAGCCAACCCACAACGTTATTGCACGAAAGCCGTTATGGCGTGATTGGAAGCAGTGGGCGCATTACGGTACGTTGCGCCGAAATCTCTGACGAGGATAGAGCGCTACTTGATGCCGATACCGCACCTTTTGGGCTAGAAATGGAATTAACCATATTTGATTCGACCGACACCCCCTTCTGTTATGGCCAACAAACTTGGTGTAGTGAATTGGCCGAATTTACGCTGTTGGCTAAACCAGGGTAATGGCTGAGGTTTAAACTTTGGGTGATTAGCCCGATGGCTCAGACGCTCGATAGTGAAAACCGTTAACCAAGGTGTTGTGAATTTGGATTGAGGTATGTAAACGATGCCAACAGCTAATCACCTAAACTTTATACGTTTGAGCGGGTTCAATCGGTTATCCAATCATTTGAAAATGAAAAAGCAACTAACAAAACCATCAAGCCAGATCTGAAATACAAAAGTTTGTTGCTTTAGAGGAGTTTTTTAGTCGAGTGAAAATAATTGTCGGGTAAGGCTAAAATGGGCGTTTTGGCCGGCTCACCCGCACACTCTCGAACTAGCTTGGGCACTAGGTATCCGGGTAGGGTGGCACATAATTGGCCGACTAATTGCTTTGCGCGTGGCGTTGCTACATCGAAGTGGGCAGCGCCCTCAATTTTATCCAACAGGTGTAGGTAATAGGGCATTGCCCCAGCTTCGAACAAACGCTCGCTTAACTGTTTTAGAGTCTCAAGATCATCGTTGACGCCTTTCAACAATACGCTTTGATTCAACAATGTAACGCCGCATGACTTTATTCTATGCAGTGCCGCAAAAACCTCGTCATCAATTTCTGCCGCATGATTCGTGTGAAGTACAACAATGGTTTGCAGCCGAGAACAGGTTAACCAGTCCAGCATGCCAGGAGTGACTCGCTGGGGAATAACGATGGGCAGCCTAGTGTGGACTCGGAGTCGCTTGACGTGTGCAATATCAGCAATGCTGCTGACCAGTTGACGCAATCGATCATCACTATGAATTAATGGCTCACCACCACTAAGAATCACTTCGCTTATGTCGTTGTGTTGACGAATATAATCCAGAGCCAAATCCCATTCGGCCGAACTGTTTTGATTGGCTTGATAAGGAAAGCTGCGACGAAAACAATAGCGACAGTTAATTGCACAACTACCCGCCAGTATGAGCAATACTCGGCCATGATATTTGTGAATAACCCCAGGCATGGTATTGCTATTCGCTTCATCTAGCGGATCGCTGACATAGCCAGGGACCGATAGATTTTCGAGCGCTATTGGCAACACTTGACGTAATAGTGGATCGTATGGGTCACCACGTTGAATACGCGAGGCATAAGGTCGTGGCACCCTAAGCGGAAAATCAGAATCAATCGTATCGAGCTCATCGAGACTACCCGGCTTGTTACCCGTAAATTCCAGCAATTCGTCAACACTTCTGATTATCTGTGACAATTCGGACTGCCAAGTTCGATGTGGTAAAAGCTGCATAGATGGGTGACAATTTATGGATGACATAGCAGATCGGTGTGGCAAAATATAGCGATTCATTTTAGCAATGAACGCTGGTTAAGTCTCAATCTAAGCGATAAAGTAATTTTAGTTTTTTTACATAATATATTTTTTTTGTCTTTCTAGCCGTCTCAAGAAACCTGCTTTTTGACGCTCTTTGTTAGAACCCTGATTTACTCAAGTACACTTTGGGTCCCGACCATTGCTCCATGCATTTGTCCGTGCGGGGCTTATGCAGAGATTGTTTTAGTTGGTCTATTTATTTTTTTGCAGGAACAAAAGCAGATAACGAAAAAACACAATTTTTAGCGACACCCTTCATAAAATCAATGGCGCTAAATGACTTAGCAAGAATGGCCCGAAGCCTCTATCTGGATACATTATTTGAACTGGTTTCACCGATTACCTGACAACCTCAAAGGATCATTGTTCCTGATGCAGGCGTCGATATTCTTCACCGTGATGGCTTTGTTAATCAAACTGCTCGGCCAAGATTTACACATTACCCAAATTCTATTGATACGACAACTGGGTATGATAGTTATGGTTCTGCCTGCGATTATGAGCAATTTTCCAGGGTCACTTCGATCTAAACTGCCCGGTCTACAAATTTTACGTTTAGGGCTCGCTATCATCACCATGCTCTGTACTTTCAGCGCCGTGATTTACCTGCCGTTAGCCGATGCGACCGCGATCTCTTTTGCCAAAAGTTTTTTCATCACTATATTTGCAGTGCTATTTCTAAAAGAAGTGGTCGGTATTTTCCGTTGGAGTGCTGTAGCTATAGGCTTTGTTGGAATCATGGTTATGTTGCAACCGGGCACAGCCGATTTTTCAATTTACAGTATCGCGGCATTGGTCGGGGCTGCGGGTGCGGGTGCCATTATGATTATCCTGCGCATGCTGTCACAAAAAGACAGTGCTGACACCATCATGACCTGGTCAGCACTTGGCGTTGGTATGGTCATGGCAATACCGGGCATTTATTATTGGCAACCACTCGCTACCTTTGAATGGGGTTTGTTTGCAGTATTGGCGGTCGCTTCTTACTTTGGTCAGCGCTGCAATATCTTCGCCTTCAAGTATGGAGAGGCTTCACTATTAGCGTCGCTTGATTATGGCCGGCTATTGTGGGCCACCTTATTAGGCTATCTGGTATTCGGACATTTCCCCGGCGCGGCTACTTGGATCGGCGCGTTGATAGTCATATCGGCTGCGATATTTGTGATCTATCGCGAGACTCGCAGCGGAAGGCCAAGGGTTGATGTAGAGGTCGATTCGTAGTCAGGATGTGCGGTATAAGATTTGGGGATTTCGGGCTAATTTTCTGCCTGTGCGATAAAGGAATAAGTTTATAAACTGAATTAAGTGCGATAGAGCACTCACTAACCACAATTCAAGCTAAAAAATAGCAATAGCAATAGCAATAGCAATGGCGAGGCGGTAAATGCTGCGCAAGTCATCCAACACGGCTAGGTCAATTTAGAATCGCTATCTATCTGATGTCATGCGCAAAAGTAGTTGCCAGATTGTTGGCACGAGTAGACGATATCGGTCTCTTTCTCCATAGCTGTTGTCGTAAAGAGCGACCAAAAAGTATGGACTTCACCATGAATAGTTTCTTATTTTTCTGTTAACTTTGCACAAAATTGCACAAATCCCTCATATTCATTACATATTTCGCATTTAAGATAACTATCTTTACTAGTTGCAAAATGGTTTAGGCACTTCAAGTTTGTATCTGCCGATTTAATGGGGAATGCTTATGAATAAATCAGGAATATTTGCTCGAAACAATATTAATATTATTGGGAGCGGTGATAAGACGCTTCTTTTAGCGCATGGTTTTGGCTGTGATCAAACCATGTGGCGTTTTATGCTGCCCAAACTGCAGTCACAGTTCAAAGTAATATTATTTGACTATGTAGGGTGTGGTGGCTCTGATTTAAGCGCTTTTTCAAAGGCCAGGTATTCAACTTTGGAAGGATATGCGAAAGATATTGAAGACATATTAATCACCTTAGATCTAAGAAATGTTTCGGTAGTAGGTCACTCAGTGAGCTCAATGATTGCTGGGATTGCATCAATGAATACAGAGAATAGAATATCGGACATTACTATGATTTGCCCCTCGCCCTGTTTTATGAATGATCTGCCAGATTATGTTGGTGGTTTCGAAAAACAGGATTTAGAGGAATTAATTAACTTAATGGATAAAAATTATATTGGGTGGGCAAGTTATCTTGCACCATTGGTAATGGGTGCTAATCACTCTCCAGAGTTAATTGGTGAATTATCAGGAAGCTTTTGCAGTACTGATCCTACCTTCGCAAAAACATTTGCCAAGGCGACCTTTTTTTCTGATCACAGAAATTTATTGGAAAAAATTCAAAATCCAGTACTTATTTTACAAAGCACCGATGATTTGCTAGCACCGGTAAAAGTAGGAGAATACATGGTTAATAATATGCCGAATTGCCAGCTCAACATTATTGAGGCAGAGGGTCATTGTTTGCATATGACGAAGCCTGACCTGATTGCTCCGAGGATTATTGACTTTATAAATTTAAATCAATCAAAAACTTAGATAACGCATTGACTATTCCCCTCAATATTTTTCCATCTGGACACCTCGTAGTGAGTGAAAAACGAGATGTCCTTTATTCTAATGACTATATCGAACAGCGATTGGGTTGGGACCTAGCCAACAACACAAAAATAAATTTAGACCGCTTATTTACTAAAGCCTCCAATATATTTATTGATAGTTATGTTTATCCGTTGCTCATGGATCAAACTTATGTCGAAGAAATCCAGCTTACAATACTAACTTTGTCAGGTGAGCGTTTTCCAGTGGTAGCCAATATTCAGATTTCACAAGATATGGAGACTTTTTGGTCCCTATTTATTTGTGTTAAACGCAATAAACTGTTCGAGGAGTTAATTCAGGCACGAGAACGTTTAGAAGAGCAAAGCAAGACACTGCTAGAACTTGCTACGACAGACCCTCTTACTGGCTTACTTAATAGAAGAGAACTGAATAACCAAGCTCATAGAATGTTGCTTCAGACTCATAGACTTAATCTGGAATTAGCGATGCTTGTAATAGATGTGGATCATTTTAAGAGGGTGAATGATGTTTTTGGTCACGCTACTGGTGATAAAGTTCTGCAGCATGTCAGTACAATTATTAGTGCTGGGCGTCGTAATGAGGATGTTGTGGCTCGGTTCGGTGGGGAAGAGTTTGTTTTGCTCTTGTTAAATGCAAATAATATTGATGCGGCTAGAATTGCAGAAAATATTCGCATGTCGATTGAAAACACTAGCATGGAAGGGGTGAATATTACGATAAGTATTGGTGTCGCTTCGATTAATAAAGAGAAGCGAGACAGTTTCGATAGTTTATTTAACTGGTCTGATGCGGCGCTATTAGAATCTAAAATATCCGCTCGAAATAAAATTGTTGAATCTGAAAATCATCCATCAGAGTGAGCGTCAGGTTAACTGGAAGCAGTAGGTTCATTCATTGGGAACACGCATCACCCTTTTCGAGCTGCGCACTGGCCAATAATAAAAACCGTGACATAAAAGATAATAAGCCAATAAAAGGTCCTAACCCTTGCGCTAAAAACAAATATGGGGAGATTGTTCGCTGGATGCCAGAAAATGGCGATCACACAAGCGCATTATTCAACTGGAATCTTTTTCTGGTCGCTGGTAATCCAACCGTACACAGTGATTTTTATGCCGGCAGTGTGAATATCACTGATGAAAATATGTTTAATAGTCCTGATGGCTTAGACTTTGATGCTGCTGGGCGCATGTGGATTCTTACCGATGGTAAATATTCAAACGAAGGTGGCTCTGCAGGTATGGGAAACAACCAAATGTTATGTGCCAACCTCTTTACAGGTGAAGTGCGCCGTTTTGCTACTGGGCCTATTGCATGTAAAATTACAGGCCTGACTTCCTCGCAAGATCAACGCAGCCTATTTGTTGGTGTGCAGCATCCAGGTGAAAAAATAAACCATCCTAATTCCTAACCGGTGGTAACAGCAAACCTCGTTCTACTATTGTGGTTGTTCAACGTCAAGACGGTGGCATCATCGGCGCTTAACTACCGGTACAAAACAAAAAAACTTTTCTTAAGTCTCTTAAGAAAAGTTTTTTAACTGGCTAACCCCGTTTCATGAAATTAGAGCGGAGTTAGCACTTTCTACTAACTGCTTTTGACCACCATAGACATACTTAGATAGATTGAAAATTAGCCAAATTCTCCGCGTCCTAGAGAAAATCGAGGTAAGCTAAAAAATATGGGTTTAAACAAAACTTAAACTTGCTAGTTATTTTGAGGTCTTTGACCGAATTCAGAATATAGCAACCCTTTTTCTGATTACTCGACTGGACAATTTTGTAGCATTTTAATTTCACGCTACTTTTGATTGGTAGGAAAAAAGTTCACAAGCTTGGATAACCTGCGACCACTGTTTTTTACGTTGTTGATAGGTTTGCTTTTTGCTACATCAGTATTCCAATTCAGTTAAACTTCCTTACCTGCTTAATCATATTGTTCGCCTGACATGTTGCACTCCATCCGTAAACCAACACCGTTTGATGTCACCCGCTTGTTTTTCTTGGGTGCTATTTGGGGTGGGGCCTTCATTTTCATTACGCTTGCTTTAGTTGATTTTGATCCGGTCAGCCTTGCTGCATGGCGGGTGTTGTTAGGCGCTGTTATAATGGTTTTGATAGCACGTTTGATGGCGGTTCGGTTGCCTCGCGAGCTTAGAGATTGGCGTTATATTTTTGCTATTGGTTTTCTGAACAGTGCGGCGCCTTTTTTCCTGATCAGTTGGGGTCAGCAATACATTAGCAGTGCTGCTTCGGCATTGTTAATGGCAACGGGGACTTTTTGTACAGTGGCGGTTTCGCATTTCACTTCGGACGATGAGCGTATTAATCGTTTTAGGTTAGCGGGTGTGCTGATTGGTTTTAGTGGTGTGTTTGTGTTGGTTTTCTGGGGCATTATGGAATCGGGGGTTGGTGGTCTTAAAGGCCAAATAGCAGTGGTGTTAGCCGGTTGTTGTTATTCGATTTCTTCGATTATTTCGCGCAGAGTATCGCATCTTCCTTCTATTTCGATTTCAGTCGGCACGATGGTTAGTGCCAGTTTATACATGGTGCCTTTAGCGTTTTTGTTGGGGGACCCTTTGCCGGGTAACGTTGGCTTTCAGTCAATCATCTCTTTGGCCTTTCTGGGCGTTATCGCAACGGC
>CAAAAM010000021.1_pt1 | contig 10943 bp, 11 predicted proteins | sample 2275911 | NCBI WGS metagenome assembly CAAAAM01 (sample SAMEA98138668, study PRJEB22522) | marine metagenome | biome: marine biome; feature: marine water body; material: sea ice | place: Arctic Ocean | collected 42258 | depth 0.7 m
GATAGGGCCTACCGGCGCTATCATTTGCATGTTCATTGCAGTTTTGCTGGTGGGTGGTGTGAACGGTTTTCTAGTGGGAGTTTTACGCTTGAATTCTTTGATAGTTACGCTCGGTATGTTATCAGTGATACAAGGCGTGACGCTGATTTACACCAGTGGTCAAAACGTCGATATCGCCAATCAGGAGCAAACTTGGTTTGCTATTTTTGGTCGTGGATTTTTATTCGGGATTGCGGTTCCTATCATTATATTTATAGGTTTAGCGATAATTCTGGAATTTGTGCTGCGTCGCACTAGCTATGGTCGAAAGGTTTTTGCGATTGGTGGTAATTCAACTGCATCCGTATTTTCGGGTATCTCGCGTACTAAAATAGTGTTTAGCACTTATTTGTTATCAGCCTTTACCACTGGCTGTGCAGCCTTAATTTTGGGGTCAAGAGTTATGGGTTCTCAAAATAACGTTGGGCAGGGCTACGAATTGCTGGTTCTGGCAGGTGTAATACTCGGCGGGACTAGTTTGCTTGGAGGCTCCGGCAGTCTTACCCGGACTGTGTTAGGGGTCCTCATATTAGGCTTTATTCAGAACGGATTGTTATTACTAGGTTACCCCTATTACACACAATGGATAGTAACCTGGGCTGTCATTATTATTGCCGTTTGGTTGGATATCGCATCCACCCGCGGTCATATTTTTACTCGCAACTAAATTGCCCTACTAGTTAGAGGATCTAATCTTATGGTCAAACGAATTTTGTTGGTACAACCAATCTGGCTTTTTGTTATTGCCTGCTTCATGGTATTTAGTATTAGTGCTGAGCACTTTTTCGACGCTGATAATTTTAGAAACATTTTAATGCAGGCATCCACCATCGGCCTGATTGCGCTGGGCATGACTTTTGTCATGATTAACGGCAATATTGATCTATCTGTGGGATCAGTAGTCGCTTTATCAGCCTCACTCGCCGTAGGCTTGCAAGACAGCATTGGTGTTCCAGCTGCAGTAATTTGTGCATTGGCCAGTGGTGTTTTACTGGGTGTTTTCAATGGTGTGATTACCTGGAAGACCGGTGTGGATGCGTTTATCGTCACCCTTGGCGCAATGATAGGGATCCGAGGGCTGGTGTTTCTATATACCCAAGAGCAATCTTTTTATGCCAGCGATTTTGCTTACTCAGACTTTGGTTTCAGCACTGTTTTTACGATACCAACCTTAGCAATTATCTTTATAGTGTGCGCGATAGTGATGCATTTTGTGTTGAACCAGACTGTACACGGACGTAATACCTATGCCGTGGGAGGCAATCGTGAAGCCGCTGTGAATGCGGGTATTCGAGTTGGTCCACATATGGTGTACAACTTTATGATTGTTGGTTTTTTTGCGGCGCTGGCTGGAGTAACACTATCGACACAGATGGGCGCTTCGACTCCTAATTTGGGACGAGATTTCGAATTGTGGACTATTACAGCTGTGGTATTGGGCGGCACCCGATTAACCGGTGGCGCAGGTAATATCATTGGTACTGTAGGCGGCGTTATCGCGATTAGTATTCTGCGTAATGGTATGAACTTGTTACAGGTACCTTCATTCTATGTACTCGTCATTATGGGCAGTATCCTGATAACCGTTTTGTATATTGATAAGCGGCTCACCACAACGGGTAAACTGGAATTACAATTATGAGCAGCGATAGTAATGGAAAAAAAGTTGCTGATTTTGATGTCACTGATGAATTCAGTAGTGGCGCGATCAATAAAAAAGCCGTATTAACGTTAACCAATATCACTAAGACTTTCCCCGCGGTGGTTGCGCTGAGTAACGTTAACCTCTCGATATACAGTGGTGAGGTGCATGCATTAATGGGTGAGAATGGGGCGGGTAAGTCAACCCTGATGAAAGTACTTGCGGGTACTCATCAGCCAAACGAAGGCGATATTCATCTCGATGGCGAAAAAGTTGTGATGGCATCCCCATTGGCCGCAAAGCTTAAAGGGGTTGTTTTGGTACATCAAGAATTGTCTCTGGCTCCCGATTTAAGTGTTGCAGAAAATATTTTCCTCGGCAGTTTACCAACAAAGCTTTTTGGCCGCGTTGACTGGGATAAGCTCTTTGAAGACACCGATCACATCCTCACCAGACTAAAATGTAACTTTAAATCGAAGACTCTCGTGGGCAAGTTACCCATTGCGAAAAAGCAAATGGTGGAAATCGCCAGAGCTTTGGTATTCACCCCTAAAGTCGTGGTTTTTGATGAGCCAACAGCCTCCTTAAGTGATACTGAGAAAGTCGTGCTGTTCGATGTCATCAATGAGCTGCGTAATCAGGACGTCGCGATTGTTTATATTTCTCACCGCATGGATGAGATTTTTCATCTCTCCGACCGTGTGAGTGTATTGCGAGACGGCGAATACCGAGACACGTTGTTTACCGCTGATACCAATGAAGACCAGGTGACACAGTTGATGATCGGCCGTAGTCTGGACAATAAAGCAGGTCAGGAAAAGTGTGAGACAGGTGAAACTAGGCTCGAAGTGAAAAACCTGACGATCCCGAGCTTATTCGAGGATATTAGCTTTAAGTTACGCGCGGGCGAAGTCGTGGGCATGTATGGACTGATTGGTGCTGGACGCACCGAGATCGCCGAAACGTTGTTTGGATTGCGAGAGGCGAGTAGTGGCGACATTTTGCTTAACGGAAGAAAAGTAGAAATTTCGGCGCCTCAAGATGCGATTGCCAAAGGACTCGCGTTAGTTCCAGAGAACCGAAAAGAGCAAGGCCTGGTTTTAGGTATGAACTGTAAGGACAACACAACCATGCCTCAACTCAGTAATGTCAGTTCCTTGCTGGGCTGGCTCGATAGCAAACAAGAGCTCGAAATCTATAACAAGTATGAAAAAATGCTGGAAATAAAAACACCACATTGGTCGCAGAAAGTAGGTAATTTAAGTGGCGGTAATCAGCAGAAAATTGTTATTGGAAAGTGGCTGAGTACGAACCCTCAAGTTCTTATTCTAGATGAACCAACCCGTGGTATCGACGTTGGTTCGAAAGCTGAAATTCATCGTTTAATTCGAGAGCTAGCTAAATCAGGTTATGCCGTCTTAGTTATCTCGTCAGAAATGCCAGAAGTTATTGGAGTTAGTGATAGGGTTATTGCACTTTATGATGGTCGCATTACTGCTGAATTTGATGGCGCGACCCTCACCGAAGATCAGCTAGTTCAAGCGATTACCGCATAAGCTAACGATCCTGTCTTTATTAGCGGAAAAATATACAGTGGGTACTATGCAACAACAATCGACATCTAATGAGACCATCCATGCGAGTCCATCGGTGCGCAAGTTAGCCCGTGAAATGGGTTTAAATTTGGACCAGATTAGTCAATCTATCCAGAGCCAAACCCTGTGCAAGGAAGATGTCTATGCCTATGTGAATAGGCGTATGTCGGCTGATGTTGCGCCCACGCCAATTAGCGCCGAGACATCTGTAATACCCCATATTCAACAGCCGGACTGGTTATCATTTGGCGATACTGAAACCGTACCGCTTAGTCGTATCAATAAGTTGTCGGCACAGCATTTACATCGTGTCTGGCTAAATGTGCCACAGGTGACGCATTTCGATGAAACAGACATTACTGAACTTGAAGCTTATCGCAACCAACTGAAGGGCAAAGCCAAGCAGCTCGGTTTTAGTCTCACTCAGTTGGTTTTTATCATGAAAGCAGTTGTTTCTGGATTAAAGCACTTTCCCCGTTTTAATTCCGCCATCGATGCCAGCGGTGAAAATCTGATACAGCGCAACTATTTCAATCTGGGTATCGCCGTAGAAACACCTAACGGACTGGTTGTCCCGGTAATACGTGAAGTAGACCAAAAAAGCCTGTTCGAACTCGCAGAAGAACTTGGCGATTTATCCAGGCGTGCACGCGAAGGCAAACTTAAAGCTAATGAAATACGGGGTGGCTGTTTTAGTCTATCTAGCCTTGGAAGTATCGGCGGCACAAACTTCACACCTATTGTTAATGCCCCCGAAGTTGGCATATTGGGTCTGGGCCGATCTATATTGAGGCCAAGTCGTGTGGGTGAAGAACTCGTCGATCGGTTAATTCAACCCTTAGCGGTATCCTACGACCATCGAGTGGTTGACGGCACTTGCGCCGCTCGTTTTACTCGACACATCGCAGACTTGCTGACTGATGCTCGGCGACTAATGCTATAGGCAGTATTTCTACTTTATGATAATGGCTTGATTTAAACTCAAAGTCGCGGCATCAATATTCTTGAAATTTTGCAAAATACTCTCATGGGGGCTGATTATTCAACACCGTTATTTGCCGGCTCCTTCACGATAAATTTGAAAATAGCCTATCATTGCGGTTAAATTTGATTGTTGCAAAGATGTCCTAGCAGGCTGAATTTAATTCGCGAACACCTGCTTGGGGCAATTTTTTGGAGCTCTACTAATTAATTTTGTACCAGTTGCATGTCAGGCAGTAGAAAATTACGAGAATCTTCATAAACAATTTGCCAACGGTTGTCCGCCTTGCGCCAGTACATTTCCTTTGCCGTTTTTAAATTAAGATTACTACTCGCATAGGATTGTGCGAACTGCATTAGAATCAGGTTTTCTTCACCAGGATAGTTAAATATATTCAAGTTGCGATATTCAACTTTGATGTCAGTTCTACCGCGGCCCACCCATTTTTTGTGCCCATCCCAACTGTTGAAATCACGTTTATTGGCAAAGAAATCTTTTTTCGAATAGTGCTCGCGATAAATATTGTGATTGTTACTTTCCCAGTCAGCGATCCAGCTACTTAATACCTTTAATATGTCTTGACGCTTTTGCTGCCATTCTCCTGCATTCAACCATTTGACCTGCTGGGCAACAATGACTGGTGTATGAATGTCTGAATTGATGTATTTATCTATGCGCGTGAAATCAGGGTTGCTGACGACGATACAGCCATTGCTCGCCCAAGGTGAGCGATTGTAAACGTCTGAGGGTGTACCGTGAATCCAGATACCGTCACCGGTGCGGTTTTTACGACGATCCCAGGGATTCGGATAACTAATGGGGAAGGCGCCTAACCCGTAGAGATCGGGTAATTCGTCACCATCAATAGTTTCGGTGACATGATAAATACCCACGGGTGTTTTTTGATCACCGCGCTTTTGCTTTCCGAAACCTTTTATCCCAATTGAGATGAAATAGTCTTCAACCAGTATTGGTGTTCCTTGCTCATTACGAAACACATAAATGCGAGATTTTTCCTGATCGACTACAATAACGTAAGGTTGGTCGTTGGCCAGAAACAGAATATTTTCTGGTATTAGTCCTAAGTGTTCAGTGTCACTTTCATGCTGCCAGCGTTGTTGGATTTCGTGTTTAAAGTCGTTTTGGGCTCTATCGGTCGATATTCCCAAGCCGATTTCATTCAGTGGCCCAGCTTTAGAAAGTAGCAAATCGGCGTAAATCATTTGGCCCAGCCGACTTTTAGGATATAGCGCTAACAGATCTCGGGTGCTGTCTAACGCCTGTTCAAAATCCTGATTCTGAATTTTTTTAATCGTTTTGATAATATCTTGTTCGTATAAATCTGGCTTAGGTTGGTTATCGACTGTTTCAGCCGCTTGCAACAGCGGTTGAAATAGCACCAATAACAAAATAGCTAATGTTGTTTTCATAATACCGAAATTACACTCTCATCAGATATTTTCCATGTCGACCCAGCCCGACGAAAACGGAGTCGTTTTAACACCTTGTCGCTGTAGTTGGGAGAATCATAGGTTTGTTTGAAGTTAACAATAACTTTATTTTCGTCGTGTGCACGGATTTCGATATTACTCACTTTCACTTTGATTGCTCCAGGTCGCATTATACGGCTGCGCCGATGCTCTACCCAAGCTATATGGGTTTTAAAATTAGGACGGTGGTCAGCAGAATAGAAACTAATATAAGTGGGGAAGTCTTTATCATTCCAGGACTTCGCCCAATTTTTAACCTGTTCTATTAGCAATTTTTGAACATTGGCACTATTGACAACTGAACTCATGGTTGGTTCAGTGACTATTGTTAACTGCTCGACCAAGCTCAGATTGCTGAGCGCCGCAAGCTTGATTTTAGTTGCCTTTACCGGCTGGTCTGATTCACTGACCGCTTGGCGATAAGTTGTGCTCGCAATGCTGCGGTAGATTCGTCCCAAGTTAGTGTAGGCGGTCGAATAGCTCGAATGGGTATTCAGAGCATCAATCAGTAACTGACTGGCTTTATCAGGATTGTTCTGATTAAGGTAAATCATCGCCAGGTTATTCATGGGTTCGGGCAGTTTGGGGTGATCGCGTATCAAATTTTCGTAGAGTTCTTTTGCTCGGTTTGTCTGATTATCCATCTGATAAGCATAGGCGGTCAAAAACTGAATTTTGGCATTGCCAGGTTGCTCTATCAAAAGCTGAGTACCCGTAACTGTAGCTGATGAGAATGAATTTTGATCTACCAAGAACTGGAGTTCCTGTATCGTAGCGGTTGCAAGTGCTGGCTTAAAACACATGCAGCAAAGGAATAAGGCAATAATTCTATGCATATTTTAAATATTATTGTGAAGGTTGATTTTGACTTTCACAAAGTATAACAAATATTGTGAAAAAGGCGCTTGAATTCATGCCTGTATAGACAGTCAGGTATCGGATTAGTTTGTGCCTTTCAGTATCAGGGGCCTCTTTTGAGGCTATGATTGTTTTGCAATGAGTTAAATCACCCAATTGATCTGTGAAAATCGACGCAATAAAATGACTATTATGACTGAGCTTGCCGAGACGGATGTTGCTAAAAAGCGGGAGCAGGATGCGGTTAGCTTCGTCAGTCATTAGAACGATTTCTTCTGCACAATTGCTTCTGCAATGCCCTAATAGCCTATATCCTTGCACAGACAGCCCAAATTCAACCAGGCTTCATCATAGCCTCCTTAAGCGTCCCATTTTACGGAATGAATTCATGCGATTGTTTCTAGTCGACTCCAATATCTATATTTATAAGGCTTGGTTTGGTGTTAAACACGAAATGCTAAATACCGACCAGCAGCCGAATCAGGCTTTCATTGGGTTCACTGATTTTGTCTATCGGTTACTCACCGAATCAGTCCCCCAAAAGCTTGTATTTGCCTTCGATCATGGTGGTAAAAAATCGGAGCGAAAAGCACTTTATAGTGAATATAAGGCAAATAGGAGCGCAACACCGGTTAATTTGAGGCGACAATTTGAGTGGTGCCAACAATGGATTGAGCAACTGGGGATATCAAAAGTCAGTGATCCTGAATGGGAAGCCGATGATCTAATTGGCACACTAGCTCAGTTGCACCGTTCGCCAGAGCAATCAATAGTGATCATCAGTGCCGACAAAGACTTAACCCAGCTGGTACGTGAGGGTGATATTTGTTGGTCATTTTTCGATAACAAAAAGCTTGATTACAACGCGATCAAGAAAAAGTTTAAGGTGAAGCCAGAACAAATCGCAGATCAATTGGCGCTCACCGGTGACAAGGTTGATAACATTCCGGGTATTCCTCTCGTCGGGTTAAAGACCGCCGCCAATTTGTTGAGAAAATATGGTGATTTGAAAACACTACGAGCCAACTTACACGAAGTCGGAAAAATGAAATTTCGATATTCGACTCAGGTTCAACGCTCGCTCATCGATAATGAATCAATACTCGACATCTCCAGTGCATTGACACAAATCAATTGTCACATCGAGTCGATGCGAGGGGTATCAATATCACGCCGGCCCGCCGATGCCGAACAGTTACAAAAACTGATGGGTTTTCATCAAATGGATTCTGACCGTTGTCACAAGTGGCAAACTTACCTAAAGTTAAACTGCCCATTGTTATGAATAAACTTCGAATTGCCTCAATATTGGTCCCCAACTCGCTATGAGCAAATTAATCTTATTCAATAAACCTTTTCAGGTACTGAGTCAGTTTTCTGAATCTGGCGACAAAAGTACACTGGCTGACTTCATCAATATCCCCAAAGTCTATCCGGCTGGCCGGCTCGACTATGATAGTGAAGGATTAATGATATTAACTGACGATGGAAAATTACAAGCCCACATAGCTAATCCCAATTACAAACAATCGAAATTTTATCTGGCCCAAGTTGAAAACGTTCCTGATAGAAAGGCCCTGCTCAGCCTAAGCCAAGGCTTAAAATTAAAAGACGGCATAACTCGCCCAGCCAACGTGACGTTAATCGAGCAACCTGATTGGCTGTGGCCTCGTGAACCTGCCATTCGGCAACGAAAGGAGATTCCAACACAATGGCTCCAGCTTGAGATCAGAGAAGGCAAAAATCGACAGGTGAGGCGAATGACCGCTGCTGTAGGCCACCCAACTTTACGCTTAATACGCACACAAATAGCTGATTGGTCTTTAAGCGATTTACTACCTGGAGAATTTCGAGAATTATTGATATAGGCTAAATAGATGCGAGCTAATTACTTATTCCAATCGTTATAATCCAAACATTGACAGATGTTCATGAACACCCAGCCAAGCCCCTGAATCATGTCGTGCAAACACGATTGTTTCCCGCTCTCTATTTGATACTACGTCAGAATCAAAGTTTATATTAGTAAGTACTTGATGAGTAAAAACTGCAACCTCGCCAAACATCTGCAGATGGACAGCGCTGGACTTACAATTAATAATACGGAATTGATGCTGATCTTCCCATGATTGCCATTCGGTTTGATATTCGGCTCGACTCATTAGTACACGATCAAGATTATGAAAGAGGAATGTCGCTTGCCCTGAAAAAGCCGCAAAATAATTTGTCGTATCATTATTTGAGAATGCAGTGATTAATTTATTGACGGCAGTCATAACGGCTTGTCGGTCATCTTGCTCAGACATGATCACGTATCGGCTTTATAAGCTTGGCTGGTTTTTGGTAATGAGTGACGTTAATGGTGTCATTTGTCGAGCAACAGTGAGCTTCAACTCATCTATCGTCATCTCGTTTCTCTTTACAAATTCAGTAAACATTGAATTCAAGTTATTAAAAATGGTTTCTCCCAACGCCTGATGATCTAAATGGCTAATAATCATGTTTTTCACCTGAAATGTTTCTATCAAGCACACTACTTGCATACTAATACGCTGGTCGAGTTCTGCGTATCGCTGACTAAAAGGAGTTTGAGGTCGTTGTATTGAGAATGCCATTGCCATGCGCCACATTTCTTTGTTCAAATAAACTTGAGAATGCTCATAATAGACCCCAATGAGAGCATTCAATGCTTCATCTACAGAGGACAGAGGGCCTTCTATCAAACGTTCCCCTGCAATTAAAATTTCTTCAACCTCCATTGAAACAACGGCTATCAAGATGTCTGCTTTACTCTGATAGTAGTTATAGGTAGTTCCCGTAGAGACCTCTGCTAGGTCGGCAATATCTTCCATTCTAGTTTTGTCATACCCATCACGCTTAAACAGCATTGATGCAGACTCTAGAATGCGCTTTTCACGCGAGACTTTCTGTCTTTCGCGAAGTCCTGCCATATGGATCCTCCTATTATGAGCACTAAATGAGTGCATTCATTTTTATAGTTGACAACAAATACTACTCCGCTCAGTATTATATTTCTAATAATAAATGTAATAAATAATTAACTCTATCACTGGATAACGAGGATAATATGATATTTAAAAGACGAGATGGTTACTCCCAATATCGGTTTTTTCCAACCACGGCTTCGGTCGCTTTCACCATTGCTATAGCCGGATTGAATTCGACGCCTGTACTCGCACAGGAAGAACTTAACGCTTTGGTCTGGTGTGATCATACGGATGCAGCGTTGATCGAACCTTTTGAAAAAAAGAACAACGTGAAAGTCAATCTTAAGGAATATGAGGGTACCGGTGCGGCACTTTCCATTATTTCTCAATCTCGTCCTGGTGACTGGGATGTGCTGGTTATTGATGGTGTTGATGTTCCCAGAGCAATTGATGAAGGAATTCTTGGCGAAATCCCCAGCAGCGCATTGCCAACCGCTGACTTTTTTCCAGAAGTTGTTATGGAAGATAACAATACTAGAAACGGTAAGACTTATGCTGTGACTGAAAAGTATGGCTACAACACCATTTCTTTCGACAAGTCGAAAGTTGATATAGCCGACATGAAAGACATGAGTATGCTTTGGTCAGGCAAATATGATGGTCGAATTGCAATCTATGACTATTACCTGCCAGTCATTGGTTTGGTAGGACTGAGTGAAGGAATTGATACCAACAAGGTCAATACAAGCAATATGTCCGTCATAAAAGACAAGCTGTTGTCCTTAAAGAAGGCATCAAAATTAGTGGGCGACGTGGTTTCTTCTCAAACAGCACTTGCTACTGGTGAAGTTGATATTTTGGTTGGCGGTGGTGAATGGGTGACGGCTGTTTTATCAGCTGAAAAACCCAACTTGGATTGGGTTATTCCAGAGCAGGGCGGCTTACGATGGTCACAATCTATCGGTGTTATGGCTGACTCTGGCAAAAAAGACCTAGCACTTAAATTCGTTCAATATATTACGAGTCCAGAAGGACAGGCAAAATTAGCCACTTCATCGTGTTTTTGGGGGATGCCGGCTAATAAAAAGACAGAACCACTTTTAACTAGTGCTCAAAAAAAGGCGTTACGTTGGGATAATCAGGCAGATTACCTTGCCAATTCTCAGCTTTATCCCATTCCAGATGCAACGCTGGATGATTTGATGCAGGATAACTGGACAGAAATGCTTCAGAATTAATTCGTTTTAGTTGTGCTAACACCAATGCTCTCAAAAATTGGGCGCATTGGTGTTCTAGCCTGAGCAAGTTGATATGAGTGTGGATTCAGATCATTCATTACGAAAAGCTTGGTACTTTGTTACGCCAGCAATAGCGTGGACGATCGCATTT
>CAAAAM010000022.1_pt1 | contig 10592 bp, 11 predicted proteins | sample 2275911 | NCBI WGS metagenome assembly CAAAAM01 (sample SAMEA98138668, study PRJEB22522) | marine metagenome | biome: marine biome; feature: marine water body; material: sea ice | place: Arctic Ocean | collected 42258 | depth 0.7 m
TGTACCTACCCATATTTCCGGCTTGAGTAAGTCCTTGATGTTTAGCGTGAGACCAATGGTGAAAAGCATTAAAGTGACGCCCAGATTGGCCATTTCCTGCAAGCCGGGTGTCATGCTGACGCCGTACATATTTAACATAAATCCGGCAGCGAGATAGCCAATGAGCGGCGGTAACCCTATTTGTTTAACACCAAAGCCACAGGCGAAAGCAAATAATATCCAGAGTATGTCCATGTTGATTGCTCGTACGAAATTAAGTTTAAGGCTACTAAAACGCGATAATTAGTGTTTGCCAATCGTATGCTAATTTTGTAGTTTTTGCTCACTCGACCTGTTGACTGCGACTAATAAGCGCTGAGAGCAACTCGTTCTGCTAGGACCTTGCAAATGGGTATCATACTGCTCTCTCAAATCACCAAAAAGGTGCATAAACAGTGCGTAGGGTTCGGTAGTGCCAAGCATTATTGAATCACACTTTTAAAAATGATTGGCGACTTCAAGCGCTATGATATTGCTTTAGCCTTCAAAATGAATTTGATCGCTAATCAATGATTAAAAATTTAAGTAGTGATACTTTCTGTCATGTCACTAACTGTGTTGATTGGCATTCAGTCTTTGGTACTTTGAAATACTTGATTATTTCTTTAATGATTGGTTTTATTCGGCTCAAATCCTTGCAATATTGGGCCTCACAAAGTAACGAGGCAGCAGGTCTCAATAGCCCATTGCCTGATTGGAAAGCTTAAACGAGTATCGTCCTGTTAAGTGTCGTCAAGCTTCTGCCAAAATATGAGTAGGCCAATGTTCATGAGCCTGTGGTAAACCAACGGTGTCGATAAGTGCAGGGGCGCTGACTGGTTAATCATCTCCGCGCAATGCCGGTGCCAGAACTGACTCGAACGGTAGTCCTGTTAAGCCATGAATACTGCGCCAAAGAAAATAGAAGATCGCCAGCATCATCAACATGGATGGAATCGCTATCATCGGATAGCTGATCAAGGTTAAGCGCCCAAGCTCTTCATTGAAGGCAGCGCTACCTGCCGGACTAGCGACTATCCATTTAGCCAATATGTAGTTCATAACCGAAGAGAGGAAAAAAGTACCACTCAACATATAAGTGGCATTGAGCAAACTTTTATTAAAAGCTTGTTCGTAGCCTTTATCGAGGAGGATCTGATTGATTTTATCCGTATCCAGAACCACTGGGTTATATAAAAGAGTTTTGATCAATGGCTTGCGCATTTGAGCGGTCACTAATACTACTAGGCCTATAATGCCGGGAATAGCGGCCTCTTTTACGGCTATCCATTGCGTGTCAAGCTGAAACAGACCGATGCCACCCGTCAGCATTACACTAATCAAACCCAGTAAGGCGATGTAGTTAGTCACTCTATGTCGGATGAGCTCGTATAAGCCCCAGGTTATTGGAAAAGCCAGCGCGACAATCAAAGCACCCACGGCCCCCAAATCAGTATCGCCACTGAACTTCATCAGGACAACAGATGGAATGATGATGCTGACTAATAAGTCGATAAGAGGGCGGGCTTTACGTGTCATTGCTATTCTCTAGATTGTTTAAATTGCTCAAGCGTATTCTTCCTTAGTTTTACTAATAGTATCATTTTTACTTGTTCCAACGGCCGCATTTAGTTGGGAGTAGCAAAATCAAAGCAATTCACAATGATACCAATTGAGATTGATTTACAGTATTTTGTCTTTGGATGAAATGCTCTGGTCAATGTTTTCTGATAAAGCACAATAGCATCTCCAATAGAAAAAATTAAAAGCATTTACTGACAACTAATATACGGATTATTGAGACACTAAGTTTGGTTTAATTCATTTATTTTGTCGCTGGTTCAATGGCAATATGAGGTCAAGGAAAGGCTTGAATAAGTGCAATCAAGCACTAGGCGCATCACGATTCTTTCGATACAGGCTCCTAGTTTGTCTGTAACTCGAATAAAGCCAAAATCAAACGGTCGGTTAGTAATGATTGGCAATTGATCGACACTAAGGCCGAATTTGAAACGAACAATGTCATATTGGCTTTGCTAAACTTCAAAATAGGTCAAACCGTAAGTAGATATTACAGCTAACTACCTCAAATAAAGTCACTTGATTCGAGGTAGCTATATTCGCTATTAATTGTTCATCAAACTGAATCATATATAATAAATAAACGATCATTTATTTGAGTTCGGCGTTCGCTTAGAGCTAAGCCTGCAACGGTTCTGGTCGTTTACAATTGGTGAGGTGTTTTAAATACCGGCTATTCCTAGTTTTCTGAGTGGACAAACAGATTAATCAGCATTGTTTTATTGGTTCTTCATCACTTCATGCTAGCATTGGCATTTTTATTGGGGCAGCACTTTATGGCAATAGTTAACTCAGTACTTGAAATGATTGGCAATACACCGATGTTGAAATTAAACCATTTCGATACAGGTCTCTGTGAACTCTTTGTTAAGATGGAAAGTCAGAATCCTGGTGGCTCAATCAAGGACCGCATAGCGGTCAGAATGATTGAAGCGGCTGAAAAAGAAGGCAAAATAAAACCTGGCGGCACTATTATTGAAGCGACTGCAGGTAATACCGGGCTTGGGCTTGGGCTGGTTGCTGCACAAAAAGGTTATAAACTTATTCTTGTTATTCCCGACAAGATGAGCCCGGAAAAAATTAGACATATACGAGCCATGGGAGTTGATGTTCGAATCACCCGATCCGATGTGCAAAAAGGCCATCCGGAATACTATCAAGATTATGCGGCACGTCTTGCGAGTGAAATCCCCGATTCTTTCTACATTGATCAGTTTTCTAATCCAAATAATCCACTGACACATGAGAACGAGACTGGCCCTGAAATACTGGCACAGATGGAAGGTCGGATTGATGCCATGGTTGTTGGCGTTGGTTCGAGTGGCACGGTCACAGGCCTTGGACGCTTTTTCAAACAGCATGCCCCGAGTTGCGAGATGATACTGGCTGACCCTGCTGGTTCAATTCTGACTGAAATGGTCAATAACGGTCGAATGACAGACGCTGGTTCCTGGCTGGTGGAAGGTATAGGGGAAGACTTTATACCCTCAATTTGTGACCTTGACTTAGTCCACAAATCTTATGCTATTAGCGACAAAGAATCTTTTCAGACCCAGCGAGAATTACTCGAAAAAGAAGGTGTAATCGGTGGTTCATCTGCAGGTACATTATTGGCGGCTGCACTTAAGTACTGCCAAGAACAAACCACGCCAAAGCGAGTCGTAACATTTATTTGTGATACCGGTAATAAATATCTATCTAAGTCATTTAATGACGCCTGGCTCGCAGATCAGGGATTACTGAGTCGAGAATTATTTGGTGATTTAAGAGATTTAATTGCACGCCCTGCGGATACCGGTGATATCGTTACCGTCACATCTGAAGATAATTTAATTACGACCTACAAACGAATGCGAATGTTTGATGTTTCACAACTGCCGGTAATGGATAGCGGCCAAGTGGTGGGACTCATCGACGAATCAGATATATTGTTAGCTATCTACGGTCATAAAGAACATTTTAACAAAAAAGTAGCGGAAGTAATGGTAACAGAGCTTGATATTGTGCCACCTAACGCAGAAATTGATGCAATATTGCCCTTGTTCAAGCAAGACAAAATAGCCATTGTTGCTGACAGTGAGACATTCTATGGGTTGATTACTCAGATCGATCTAATAAACCATTTACGTAAGACGGCTATTTAGTTTTTAAGCAGGCATGCTAATGCAAGGAAAAGAGTGGGGTCTTCATCGTGTGATAGTCACGCTGGTCAGTCTCCCGCCCCATCAACAACTGCCGTAATGACACCTACTGATGTAACGTCGACTCACCACTAGTCGAGTTCTGGCGTTCATCAGGGTTATGAATACAGTGGGTTACAAAATTAAATTCAATATGGTTTTAAGAACTCCATGGATCATTGGATAACAATCGAGAGCAGTCTTATTCCCAGTAGTAAAGTTGAATTGACTTTGTTGCAGCGTAATGATGATTTTGCAATTCGTGTTGCAGGGGTGCCCGGTGATTTAATGAATAGCCGCATGCATCACTCTGAAGATGAGTTGGCCAAGTTTGGTTGTAGTCGTCTTAGTATGCTCAAAAATGCACGCGTACTGGTAGGTGGTTTAGGTATGGGCTTCACCTTGGCGGCTGTGCTCAAAACAGTGGGTGTATCGGCCAAGGTGACAGTAGCAGAGCTAGTGCCCGCAGTAGTGGAATGGAATCGAGAACTTTTGGGGCAATGTGCAGGACGACCGATAGATGATGAGCGTACTCAAATTCATTTGGGCGATGTAGCCGATCTATTAAAACGAAAATCAGTCAAACCACAGGCCGATCAATTCGATGCAATTCTGCTCGATGTCGATAATGGCCCCGAGGCAATGACTCATTCGGATAATGAATGGCTTTACTCGCCGATGGGCTTAAAAAGCATATATGAGAAGCTCAGGCCCGAAGGCATCGTTGCAATCTGGTCCGCCAGTGCTAATCCGATATTCACTAAAAAGCTTAAAAAAACGGGATTTAAAGTTCAAGAGCACATTGTGAGAGCCCGTCCGGGCAAAGGCAGTCGTCACACTATATTTGTAGCTCAAAAGGGTTGAGCGTTGTATTAATGCATTATTAGTGCAAAAAAATTAATGGGCCTAAGGGCAAAGCTACAGTGGTGCAGCATCGAGTCGGTGCCATTGCACGTCTTCGGTACTACCGACTACTTCGTAGGCACTCACTACCACGCGCAATAAAGCACAGTCTGATGACGCTAAAAAATCATTGAAATCGGGATGCCTCGCGAGATAAACCTGTTTAACCAAGTCATGATCGTCGACTGTGACTTCAGTGGCAATACCGTGTGCAGTAATAACAAGGTCTCGATATTTAGATGGCCCTGTCGCGATATAATTATTGATTAATACCGCAACACGACCGTCCTTCGACAGGTTGCTATACTTAAGCGTTGTTCGGTAAGTAGCGATAATAAGATTTCGAATACCATTCATGGGCGTAAATGCCATCAAACTGGCGTGCGGTTGTCCTTCTTGCTGAGTTGCCATGACAGCAAATCGACTTACGTCTAATACGTGTTTAATTTCATCAGTGGTATTCAAAATATTCCTCTTTACGGTTATTTTTAGAGACGCCCTTAAATCAATTAGCTCGTTTTAAGACCCCAATGGGCAAGGCTGAATCAATAGTTTTATTTTTGACAACTAGTAGTCAGTAGAATAGGTTGTTTATTTTGCCTGTCATTCCATCCTGTCGGTTTGATGTTAAATTCAATGCTCTCAGAGCAATTATTTATTAAAGCTTCTGTATAATTATAGGATGAATGCACAAATAAAAACATCAGAGGTTCTAATCGTTGGCGCTGGTTTGAGTGGCTTAGTGCTGGCGACTCAATTGGTCAATAAAGGCATTGACGTGCGGGTCATAGAAGCTCGCAGTCGTTCTGGTGGTCGAATGCTATCGGTTGCTTCAACCAATAAAAGCATCGATGCCGCCTATTTTGATATGGGCCCTTCATGGGTTTGGCCAGGACAGCCCCTGATCGAAAACCTGCTAAAAACAATGCATATCGACTGTTTCGAGCAGTACAGCACAGGCAATCTTGTTTATGAAGATGAGCGTGGACTCGTTCGGCGCGACTACAACTATTCAACCATGGGCGGTTCATTACGGATTGATGGCGGAATGCAATTGATCACTAACCGACTGAAAGAGCGTCTACCCGATTCAACAGTCCTCGAATCACATCGGCTGGTGAATGTTAAGACATCGAGCGATAAAATTATTGCGTCAGTCGAAACAGCACAAAGCACAATTCAGTTTCAGGCTAGCAAAATAGTTTTCTGCGTACCGCCGAGACTCGCAGCGACCTCGATTGGCTTCGAACCAGGCCTACCAGCCGATGTCATGCAATCATTAAAGTTGATACCAACCTGGATGGCGGGCCACGGCAAGTTGACTGCTGTATACGGCACTCCTTTTTGGCGCGATATGGGGTTGTCCGGTGATGGCATTAGCCGCCAGGGCCCCCTCATGGAAATTCATGACTCGTCCCCAAAAAACCTCACGTGCGGTGCTTTATTCGGATTTGTAGGGCTCCCAGCTCATTCGGCTGAGAGAGAATCATCCGTTCTAATTGAAGGCGCGATCAAACAACTGGAACGATTATTCGGGCCGCAAGCGGCAAATCCTGTCGATGTGTTTTTTCAAGACTGGGCGCTTGAGCCATTGACCGCCACCCAAGAAGATGCCTTGTCGGGCGGTCATCCAAATTATGGATTAACCGCTAATATAACGGCCCTGAAAACTAGGGGGATTTATTTCTCATCGACAGAAGCGTCATCGCATTCTGGTGGGTTTATTGAAGGTGCTCTGGAGGCGGCTATAAATACAGCTCAATTAATTGTGGCTGACTTGGATTGATGTCATGAAAGTTAAATAACGTCACGCAAGAAATTTGGGTCAGATCTTTCTAAACCTTATCAGTAATATTGACATGTGATTTGGAAAAACCTGACCTGTACTTTTTGTTAATGTTTTTTTCGATAGACTTACCGGCCGTACATATCAATTCCAGGCAGTGGACGATGATATCGAACAACCTCTCCATACGTATGAGACGCAGCCAATAACCCTTTATCACTATCAATCGGTAAGCCAGCTTCGTCAGCCGCCTTTAAGAACGCGATGGAAGCCATTAGAGCATGCTGAGGCTGTATTCCCCCAGTAGCGCAAAGTCGCCAGCCCATATCCGGATAGCCCGGAACAGCGGCCGCTTCTACGGCGTGTTTGTTATACATAATGCTTAGCACTTCTTTGATTTCTGTCTCGCCATAACCCTTCGGTGCTCGGATTGCGGTCACCGAATTAGAAGCAATATTGATATCTTTTGTAACAAGCTCAAAGCCTGCAGCCTTTACCGCAGCACGAAAGATGGCAGAGCAATCCGCATGACGCTCGACGACTCGATCCAAGCCCTCTATCGCAATAGTATCCAAAGCCACGGCTAATTGGGCATAGTTTGGCGGCGTTTCTGTGTGTAGAGCACTTGTTTCCATGGCCGCAATCATCTTGGTAAGACTCAGGTAGTGTTCACCTTTTTTAAGCCCAGCCTCTATCATCTGTTGATCGCACTCGGCCACTCTCTGCAAGGCCTTTGGGTTGAGTGTAATCATTCCGATATCTGGCGAAGCCATCATGCCCTTTTGGCTGCATCCCATGAGCATGTAAAAACTATAAAGGACAGGCATTTTTCAATGTTACGGTAAAGGAAAACCAAAGCATTAAGAGCCTGACCTTGGGTTGCGGGTGCCACATTGCGATTAACCGATAAATGGGTTAGAAACCCAGCCACTTCACTTTCTCCCATTTCATTCGGGTGGCGCTTATTGTGAAACAATATAAAACGCTTGATCCATTCGACGTAAGACTGCTCGGTTCTGATCGCATAGTGCTGTACACGTAACACTTTTCTAACTTCTTCCAAAAACGGAGATTTATTCTTAATTTGATCCATTATTAAGTTCTCGTTATGTTCTCGCTTCAATAACAACACCGTAGGGAAATTATGAAGGCAAGGGCTTATACGGCAAGTTTCCGTCATATTAAAAATCTGAGGTTCAAAAACTGAGCTAGAGGCCGGTCAATAATAATGGTAACTTATTTTCCCCAATAACTTTTTGAAGAGGGAGGGTTATAAAAATGGAATTGTATTTTTTTAATCAAAAAAGACATATACGGCAACTTGCGGTATTTGATTGCCGCAAGTTGCGGCCTATTTGAGCTGTTATAACTTCAAAGGATTAAAGGCACAGGTATTGCTATTTCAAGCTAAATAAAGAAGGTGTTACTCTCTGACAGCTTCGAAAGAATATAGCGAAGCGTATTTTTAAAATATAGAGGCACAATGCCAAAAAGGATTCAAATATGATATTTTATGCCCTAATAATTTTAAATTTACTTTGCATAATTGTGTGCCATAAAATGGCTCGTAATCGAGGTCTCAAACCAGTATTCTGGGGTTTAATGGGTGGCATTTTTGGTCCATTGCCAATTCCATTTATACTATTTCTCGGTACTAAAAGTAGTAGTCATGCTGCAAATTAGAAATGCCATCGTTTTGCCATCCAGTCACTTCAAAAGAAAAAGTTCAGTTTCAAAGTTCATCAGCAATATCAATAATCACAGTTATAACAACACGCCCTGAGGTGGACAGCAAGGCTAATTAACCTTCAATCGCATACTGTAAAAGCGGTGATTTCTTCGCCTTCAGAGCACTTAGATATTTTGATTCATCATAGGGCATCTTCGTTTTCCAGCATCTAAATACGATGCGTATCCACTTGAAAGCCAACGATCTAATCACCGTATTGTGCGGTTTTCCTTTTGCAATTTGTTGATCATAATAGGCTTTGGCCCAAAAGGAAAAACGCACTGATTGCCCTGCCCATTCAACGAATGTTTGCCTTAGAAATTTAGGACAACTATATCGCCAGTGTGTCCAGGATTTTTGGCCGCTTTGCTCAATGACTGGTGCAACACCTGCATATTTTTGCATTTCAGAGGCGTTACTGTAGCGTGTTCGATTGGTTCCGAAGGCAACCAGTAATCTAGGTGCTAGTTGTGGACCTGCGCCAGGGAAGCTATCAAAAATATTATGATCACTTTGCTGTTTGTAGCGATTCCTAATTTCTTTATCCATTCGCCCGACGGCTTCTACAAGTAATTTCAGCTGAGCAATTAGAATCTCAATCATTAACTGATTGGGTTCAATAATACCGGCATCGTCAGTAAGCGCAAAGGCGTTGCTTATCGCCTTGATACGCCGTTCATTGGTTTCGGAGTATCGTGAATTATGTTGATTAAAGAAATTCAACAGCGTCTGCTTGCGAGCCTTTTTAACACGACTCAGCGAGGGCCACTTGGCGACAAAGTCACAGAATATAGTGCTGTCTTTTTCATCAAACCAATCAAGTACTTGTGGATAATATAACTTGAGAATGGCGGTGATTTTATTCGATAGATCGACTCGATTCTGGACGATGTTCCGTCGTCCTTCTACCAGTAGTCCTAGCGCCCTGATATCAGAACTCTCTGGTTCAATGCAGCTTAGCTTATCCATATGTCGTTCGAGGATTTCCGCTTGAATGAGCGCATCACTGGGATCATCCTTGGCACCGCTTTGTGTAAATGCTTTACGATACCTGGCGACAGTAGAAGGGTTAATGGGGAAGATAACAATATGGTCATACTTCTCAAGGCAATAAATCAAAGGCCCCTTTTTGAGCTCACAAGCAACCGCTACAGGTTTATCAGGGAAACGTTGTTTAAGTGACATTGCCCAGTCATGAATCGCCTCTGGTTTTGAAGCAATGACGGAATAACGTGGAGATTTTACTTTTAAATCGATCTCACAAACATCATGTTTTTTATCGGCCCAATCGATACCGATTAAAACTGAGAAATTTGTAATACAGGGCGCTTTCATAGAACACCTCCAAGGTGTAAAGTTAGCTTTGGAACATAACTATTACTCGCTTCTCGCAGGTCTTATAGATAGTCGGTGGTGCGACAATCCCTGAGTATGCGTCTTGAAACGAGAGACTTCTGCTAGTTCGAATGTCTTGTTATGAACGTCTTGCGCTAGCAGCTCGTTATTCGTAACTAGCAGAAGTATGTTCCACCAAATAACTGACTATGGAAATAATTAATTAGTGGAACGGAAGAACTATAAGCAACTCGTATGGAACTGCTTCGCTCTCCACGCAGCTGGGCGTTATGTGGCAAGTACTCAGAAAACTTCGACAATTTTAAAAATTCACAAAGCAGACGCTTAGAACCTGATTTCCAAGGGTGACAATGTGCAACGATGCGACAGGTAGTAATTCTCCCGTCACTAGATTGACTTGAAGAGCCAATGAGCGCATATTTAATTCTCTATTTGGGCTGCTGTTTGAACCAAAGGATAAATCAATGTTAATAAATCAAACCCGCTTGGAAGCCCTAGCTACAAAATACGTCGATGCTTGGAATTCAAAGGTGCCCGAAAACGTTGCATCCATGCACAATTCAAATTCTCAAATTACTATCAATCGAGGCGACCCGTCAGTGGGTTTCGAGGAGTTAACTGCAATGGCAGCCGGATTTCACGCTGCAGTACCAGATCTGGTTTTGAAAAGTGACGGTATTCGTTCCGGTGGTAATCATGTTGTATTTATGTGGACATTTACTGGGCACGATGCTGGGACGAGTAATCCCCTGAATGTTACTGGCTGGGAAGAGTGGGAACTTGACGACAATATGAAAGTGGCTTCATCTCTAGGATGGTTTGATGCAGAAGATTATCAGCGACAAATCGACGGTGTTGGCGACTAAAGGAACTGCTCATTAAATCAAAACCCACATTTGCTTCGTGCTGAAAGTAGCTACCCAAGCTAAGATTTTGAGAGTCTGCCTTTACCCCTGACAGTAGTACTCAAAAAAGTACACTTGTTACATTACAAGCAAATTCAGTCGGAAACGGCCAAGGCCGCGCCGCTGATTTGAGC
>CAAAAM010000023.1_pt1:0-2500 | contig 10525 bp, 8 predicted proteins | sample 2275911 | NCBI WGS metagenome assembly CAAAAM01 (sample SAMEA98138668, study PRJEB22522) | marine metagenome | biome: marine biome; feature: marine water body; material: sea ice | place: Arctic Ocean | collected 42258 | depth 0.7 m
GTAACGCATCTCACTAATTACTATTGCAACACAGCTTTTTTTGCCTGTCTGCTAACTAGCGAGGCGCGCATTATAGGGAGTTTTCATATCTCGTCAACGCCTATTTTGATTTTATTTGAAACTAATTCGATTGTGCTTTAGAGCGTTCAACAAGTAATTAGGACTTCCTACAAATTGGGGGTTGTATAGTTACTTTTCATAACATTTTTATTGTTTTTAGCACTTTGCTAAAGCGTGTTTTCGTTTCTACTATGCGTCACTACTTCAGATTACTGCAACAGAGAAAAATCATGCTCAAGAAGCCGATTCCATAATTTGCGTAGGCCGAAAAAGGCGAAGCTGCCTTCCGACGTTTACTTGTTTCAACTCCAGACCCGTTTCTCCACTTGATGTAAGGCGCTTCGTTTTCACCCTACACATTTATTGATTGTTTGGGCTGGGGTCGGTGTTTGATCTGAGCAACTTATAGCGTCAAATTACAGGCAAAAAAATACCCAACTCAAAGAGCTGGGTATTTAGGGTATTAATGCCTGGCAATGACCTACTTTCACATGGGAACTCCCACACTATCATCGGCGCTGAATCGTTTCACTTCTGAGTTCGGAAAGGGATCAGGTGGGTCCAAAACGCTATTGTTGCCAAGCAAACTGGTTATGTTTTCTAGACGGTGTCTACAAAACTAAATTTGAAATCTGTAATAAAGTCTTTGTTACATCAATTGCGTGAACATCACTCAAACAAAGCTGCTTGGGTGTTATATGGTCAAGCCTCACGATCAATTAGTACCAGTTAGCTACACACATTACTGCGCTTCCACACCTGGCCTATCAACGTCGTAGTCTTCGACGGATCTTTAGAGGACTTAAAGTCCTAGTGAGAACTAATCTTGGGAGGGGCTTCCCGCTTAGATGCTTTCAGCGGTTATCCTGTCCGAATGTAGCTACCCGGCAATGCCACTGGCGTGACAACCGGAACACCAGAGATTCGTCCACTTCGGTCCTCTCGTACTAGAAGCAGCTTCCCTCAATTCTCAAACGCCCACGGCAGATAGGGACCGAACTGTCTCACGACGTTCTAAACCCAGCTCGCGTACCTCTTTAAATGGCGAACAGCCATACCCTTGGGACCTGCTTCAGCCCCAGGATGAGATGAGCCGACATCGAGGTGCCAAACACCGCCGTCGATATGAACTCTTGGGCGGTATCAGCCTGTTATCCCCGGCGTACCTTTTATCCGTTGAGCGATGGCCCTTCCATACAGAACCACCGGATCACTATGACCGTCTTTCGACCCTGCTCGACGTGTCTGTCTCGCAGTCAAGCACCCTTATGCCATTGCACTCATAGCACGATTTCCAAACGTGCCGAGGGTACCTTCGCGCTCCTCTGCTACTCTTTCGGAGGAGACCGCCCCAGTCAAACTACCCACCACACACGGTCCCTGATCCAGATAATGGACCTAGGTTAGAACTCCAAATATACCAGGCTGGTATTTCAAGGTTGACTCCACGCAATCTGGCGATCACGCTTCAAAGTCTCCCAGCTATCCTACACAGATAGATTCAAAGTTCAGTGCGAAGCTGTAGTAAAGGTGCACGGGGTCTTTCCGTCTAGCCGCGGGTACGCGGCATCTTAACCGCGATTTCAATTTCACTGAGTCTCGGCTGGAGACAGTGTGGCCATCGTTACGCCATTCGTGCAGGTCGGAACTTACCCGACAAGGAATTTCGCTACCTTAGGACCGTTATAGTTACGGCCGCCGTTTACCGGGGCTTCGATCAAGAGCTTCTCCGAAGATAACCCCATCAATTAACCTTCCGGCACCGGGCAGGCGTCACACCCTATACGTCCTCTTACGAGTTTGCAGAGTGCTGTGTTTTTAGTAAACAGTCGCAGCCACCAATTTATTGCAACCCTCACTAGCTTCTTAGAGTAAATCTAATAACCAGCAAGGGCGATCCTTCTCCCGAAGTTACGGATCCATTTTGCCTAGTTCCTTCAGCCGAGTTCTCTCAAGCGCCTTAGAATTCTCATCCCACCCACCTGTGTTGGTTTGGAGTACGGCCACTCATGACCTGAAGCTTAGAGGTTTTTCCTGGAAGCATGGCATCGACAACTTCGCTCCTAATGGTGCTCGTCATCACGTCTCAGCCTTAAGAGATCCCGGATTTTCCAAAGATCTCAGCCTACACGCTTAAACAGGGACAACCGTCGCCCTGCTTGTCTAGCCTTCTCCGTCACCCCATCGCAGTCATGCGCGGTACAGGAATATTAACCTGTTTTCCATCGACTACGCCTTTCGGCCTCGCCTTAGGTACCGACTAACCCTGCGCCGATTAGCGTTGCGCAGGAAACCTTGGGTTTTCGGCGGGGGAGTTTTTCACTCCCCTTATCGTTACTCATGTCAGCATTCGCACTTCTGATACCTCCAGCATTCCTTACAGAACACCTTCGCAGGCTTACAGAACGCTCCTCTACCATGCCTATATAAATATAAGCAT
>CAAAAM010000023.1_pt1:7500-10525 | contig 10525 bp, 8 predicted proteins | sample 2275911 | NCBI WGS metagenome assembly CAAAAM01 (sample SAMEA98138668, study PRJEB22522) | marine metagenome | biome: marine biome; feature: marine water body; material: sea ice | place: Arctic Ocean | collected 42258 | depth 0.7 m
CGGGTCACCAATCATTCCGGTAAAGTCACCTATTAAAAACATTACATGATGACCCAATTCTTGAAATTGGCGCATTTTATTAATAAGAACGGTGTGCCCGAGATGCAAATCAGGCGCTGTTGGGTCGAAACCCGCCTTTATATTGAGTGGTTTACCACGCTCTAATTTGGCACGTAGTTCAGATTCAACTAGGATCTCATCCACACCTCTTTTGATTTGCTGCATTGCATCTTCGACGGAAATCATGTTATATCTCTTTTACGATTGTATCGTTTATACATATTTTTCAATTTAACCAACAGCTTACGCTATATACCTAATGAGTTTTCAAGAACTTGACCTTAAATCGAGCCGCATCTCTACGATTCAACAACCATTTGTAATGGCAATTAAGTCCAAATTACAAATTAAATTAATGTTGAAATTGGCTTTAGCTTCCGCCGCAATTACATTGCTCGGATTTAGCGCTCATGGCTGGGAGCCAACAGCCCTAGCTAAAGTGGTCGAGTCTACCCCCAAGTTGCAACAATTACACTATAAGCTAGCTCTACCTGACGCCAAAGAAGCTGATATTAAAACAGAGGTTAACTCAGTATCGGTCGAAGTACCTGTAGAAAATGATAAGTGGATGATTATAACCATCAAATCTGGAGACACACTTGGTTCTATATTTTCGGCCAATGGCCTGTCTGCCACCACCACACATTATGTTTCGGCACTAAATGATCATACAAAGGCCTTACGCAATATCAAGCCAGGCCAGAAAATTCACTTACTGTTAGACGAGCAGCAGTCTTTATTACAGATGAAATATGTTTATGGCATAACCAAAACGTTAGAAGTTCACCGTAATGATGATCAGTCACTTAGCAGTTAAATAGTCAACTACAAACTTGATGCCGTGCCCGTTTTTAGACAAGGCGTTATAAAAAGTTCACTGTTTGTGGCGGCTGCGGCAGGTGATATACCTGACAGTGTTATTATGGATCTGGCCAATATTTTCGGCTGGGATATTGATTTTTCTCTCGACATTCGTCAAGGAGATCGATTTGGTGTTGTCTACAATGAGCTATTCAAAGATGGTATCAAAATAAAAAGTGGTGAAATTTTAGCAGCTGAATTTATTAATAACGGCAAGCTGTATAAAGCAGTTTATTACACAAACCCTAAAGGCGAAGGTAATTACTATAGTGAAGACGGTAAAAGCATGCGCAAAGCATTTTTACGAAGTCCGGTCAATTTTTCCCGCATCAGTTCTAAATTTAGTTTAAAACGCTGGCATCCAGTCCTGTCTAAATGGCGATCTCACAAAGGCGTTGATTACGCTGCCGCTAGGGGCACACCGATACTCGCATCGGGCGATGGGAAAATTGTCTTAGCAGGCAGAAAAGGAGGATACGGCAAAGCTATATTTATTCAGCATGGCGGTCGTTATACAACAGTCTACGGCCACTTAAATAACTACGCAAAAGGCATTAGAGTTGGAAAAAAAGTAAAACAAGGTCAAGTTATTGGGTATGTTGGGAGCACAGGCCTCGCGACTGGACCTCACCTCCATTACGAATTTCGCGTCAATGGCTCACATCGCAATCCATTAACGGTAAGCCTACCAGAAGCAAAACCAGTTCGTCCTTCTAATTTGCCTCACTTTAAAAAGAATACACAAGCTTATTTATCTATGCTGCAGGTTATGGGAAAAACTCTGGCCATTAATTTAAATTAATGGTTGCTCAACGAGCATCGGAGATTTACATAGGACTTATGTCAGGAACAAGTCTTGATGGCGTTGATATTGCCATTGTCGATTTTAATTGCAAACCACCCAAGGCCTTACTAAGCGAAACTCACCCATACGCTACACCCGTAAAATCACGTATTAGAGATATAACGCACGATAAGGCTGCAAGTATAGACACTCTATGCCAACTAAATATTGAACTTGGCCATATTTATGCCTCGGTCGTTAATGAGTCGCTTAAAAAAGCAAATCTCGATAAAACTCAAATACAGGCTATTGGTAATCATGGTCAAACGATTCGTCACTGCCCTGACGCAACATTTCCATACACATTGCAATTAGGTGACCCGAATACACTTGCGGTCGAAACTGGTATCAACACTGTTACAGATTTCAGAGGCATTGACATTGCGCTTGGTGGTCAGGGTGCGCCATTGGCACCGGCCTTTCATCGATCAGTATTTTCATCCTCAACCGCCGAAAGGATCATTATTAACATTGGTGGCATTGCAAATATCACATACCTACCGTCCAACCGTGCCGAAAAAGTCATTGGCTTTGACACTGGGCCGGGCAATACATTGAGTGACTATTGGATCGGCTTACATAAAAACCTAGCTTATGATGATGCAGGCCAATGGGCCAAAAGTGGGCGTGTAATTAACGAACTACTCTCTGAAATAGCGGATAAAGAGCCCTTTTTCAAAAAAGCAGCGCCAAAATCAACAGGAACCGATCATTTCAATTCGGCATGGCTCTCAAGTTTCAACATTAATGATTACTCTCCTACTGACATTCAGGCTACTCTGATTGAGCTAACGGCTTTATCGATTGCAGAAAGCATTTCAGGCTTAACAAAGCATGCAATAGAATGCTTTGTTTGTGGTGGTGGTGCACGTAACTTGCACTTAATTGAGCGCATTCAAAAACGGCTACCGAAGTCGTTAATTCAAACAACTAAGCAATTAAACATTGATCCCGACTATGTCGAAGCAATAGCTTTTGCTTGGCTAGCCAAACAAAGAATCGATAATAAACCTGGCAATATTCCATCCTCTACACATGCGAGTCGATTGGGTATTCTTGGTGGAGTTTATAGCGGAAATAATTAAGCATGGCTCACTAAATTGCGACGTATTTAAAATATTTTATTAACAATACATATTTTAGCAAAAATATTAGCTACAATAGTTTTAGATATAAACTTACCTCATAAAGCCGCAGGTTACTGAGTTTTAAAATGAAACTATTACGAACCAGACTAATATTTATCACACTGCTATGCAT
>CAAAAM010000025.1_pt1 | contig 10272 bp, 8 predicted proteins | sample 2275911 | NCBI WGS metagenome assembly CAAAAM01 (sample SAMEA98138668, study PRJEB22522) | marine metagenome | biome: marine biome; feature: marine water body; material: sea ice | place: Arctic Ocean | collected 42258 | depth 0.7 m
CCATTACACACATAACATATCACCAACTGGACGGGCATTTCCGCCTATCATCATCCTCTATTTCACCTCGCTGTATGGCATTTTTTTGGGTTTCCGTGTTATTTGATAAGTCTTGTGTTCCTATGGCGCCTCTTCGTTATTTCTTTGTTTTCGTTGGTTGTTTTGATTCTGTTGTCCTCAGTACGTACCCTACCTGTGTTTCTACGTATTCCATATTGGTTCCTGTCCACAGAAGCCCGCAGCGCAGCGCCTGAACACTTTTTGATTCCCATCGCGCTCTTCGCTGATTGCTTCCCGTTCCGCTTCCTTTGTCGTCATCATCACCCTTCTTTCCCTCTTCTTACGTTATCTACGATTTGCATCATCTTGCCACCCTGATTTGCGGCGCGATCCACGGATCCGTGTCACTTTTAATCGCTTGGGTGTGTTTCGCTCTGATCATACAGTGAGGGTCGGCGTTTCACAGACAGTATTTCTCGAACTACGAGTTGTACCTAATCGTACTAAGTGTGCGTCGCCTCGCTGGTCGTTGGCTGATTTTTGGTTTGAAGTTTTGTTGAGTTCTGTTGACGATGATCGATTCAGCTCGTCTGCATCCCCTATTGGCCGATCGGTTGTCCATAATTGATTGGGATATGCGTAAACAATTTATCTTGTTGGGTGACCTGGCTAGCATTGTTCATGTCCTTCCTGATTTTCCATCCAAGTCCTCCCTTATGAAACTGGGATCAATCACCGCCCGTCTGAGAGAAGGCTCAAAAACGAATCCTCCTTCGTCCCTTCATGTTTACTTGTCACTTTCCGTCTCAGACTCTGCCACCGAGATGGACATTTCGGGCTCCGAGCTTGCCGAATTTTATGGCCATTTCTTCAAATCCGGTGTTGACGCAAAACACCTGAAGCGCTTCTTTGGACAGCACGCCACTGTAATGGTTGTCCGTCATGTCTACTACAAGTCAGATTGCTATCGCCTGGAGATTGTCGGGGCTCTATCCTTTTCCCGACCCACAGACTCTGTACCTACCTATTTGGCCTTCCTCGCAGTATCCAATGGATGTAATGAGAAGTTACCCTGCCTTTCCGATACGAAGCATCACGTGATTCCCCCCTCTACCTTTTCCAGTGGTGATTGTCCTGTTGGTTATCGTGGTCTTGGACTCGGCTCTTTCTTAATTTTTTTCATGGAACATTTAGTCATTTCTTCCATTCGGAAAGGTACCGAATCTGTATCCCGTCGCCTGCCCTTTCCCGAATGTTTTCTGCACTTCAATGCCAACAATGAGGAGTCGGGTGATGGTTGGATGAAAAAAGGCTTTGTTCATGTATTTGGTCCTGGCGCTCCTGACGATTGCGAAGTTGCCTTGGTGCGGGGCAGGTATGCAGGTTTGGCGCTTTCCCTTCTCTCCTTTTTTATTTTCAAAGCAAGTCACCATGACCGGGTGAATTGCACTTCAATGTACACTATATTTGGCTTTGTGGTTGAAGATTACAGTAGCAGTCCACCCCCCTCTCATCAGAACGACCCTCTGTCTTGGTACTCTGATTATTCATCCAGCTTGGACGTCCGTTATGTTGCCAACCACCCCTCGACTCCCGCTTACTTACTTGATGTTTCTGAAATCAAAGCCAAATATTCAAGCAAGAGTACGGATCCTTCTTCAGCCGCGTTTTGGTCGATTATCCAGCTGGCGTATTCTCGAAAACAGTACTGTCTTGGACGTTCATCCCCGCACGACCAGCAAAAGTCTGTTGCTTCCCCAGATGATGCTTCTGTTTCGTCTTCTGACGATGACTCTAATAATGACGATACCGTGTCTCTTAAAAATAAAGTCAGCCAAAAAAGAAAGAGGCTCGGAAACAATAAGCAGTCCATTCATTCCATCTTTTCTGACCAGGAGTTTATTGACTATGCATGCGTCCAAGACCCGACCCGCTTTCTCAAGGTTGACCCGACATCTTTGGTGATGAATGGAAGCGAAAAACTATTGAAAGTCCATGTTTCCAGCTACCTTCTACCGGAAACGATGACGTTGGAGAGTGTCGAGTTTAACCAAAAGCGTTTGAAACGAACTGCTAGTGTTGTGCAGTGCAACTGGGGGTGGCTACAATGTGTTGTAGTTCCTGAAGTTGCAGTTATACTCGAAGAACAAATTATGGGTCTCTCAGTTGTCAATGGCATCGGACTAGATCATGCAGATCCTTCTGTTGCACAGCGTGACGTGCAAACGATGGTGTCTTTTCATGGTGTTCACAGTCGTGTTGCCGGTTTTGTGTCTCCTCCTGCTTCTCATAAACAGGTTTCAATTCCCATGAACGGTTTTTCCGATTTTAAGAGCACTTCAGGGTCGATTCAACGGATGATCCAGCATCCTGTACAATGCCGCAACTATGCAAAGAATGTTAAGTTATTGAAGATAAAGAATCCGCCTCCCCCTCTACCTCGCTGTCGGTACCAAATCAGCCGACTGAAGTGGATTCCTACCGACGATCCAAATGCCTGCAAACAGGACAAGGTTGATGTTGGAGGATATTTCCAGGGTGCGTATCGTCTACCTGGTACATCCTATTTCTCGCTTGTATCACTTCGTGATGAATGGGTAGATTTTCAGTTTGAACCAGCGTTTGTGGCTTCTGTTAAAGAACAAGGTTTGGGTGGTTTGAATAATGCGTGCGAATTGATTCCTGTCCCTCCCGGTGACGCCAAGAACCATGTACTTCCGTCTCCTCAGTTGGTTCATTTTATGCGCGCTTCCAAGTATCAGCAGAGGGGTTCCTCCACTTGTCTCATTGATGCCTTTTGCAGCGCCATGCACGAGTTCGGTTGTGTTCGTCTCGTTGAGGAGTTACGGGCTAACCCTCTCAGTAACCAAGTCAGTGCAGCAAACAAGAATATTTGGGGAGACTTTGTGAGGCTGGTCAACCTTCAGTTTTCTTCTGTCGGCTTGCGGGTGTGCAAACAGAAAGGTAGCAAATCTGTTCGCGAACTTCTTCAACAGAACGATCAGTTCGTAATTCTTGTATCGCTCAAAGCAAGCGATGCAAGTGATGGACAACATGCCGTCGCTATTTTCAACGGAGGAATTTTTGATGCCAACTACAAGCATGTCCTGAAGAAGACACAGAAATCACTTGACTGGTGCTGTGGTGGTGACGGTGTGACATGTACGGGTGTTCAGCGTTCATTCATTGTGTTACCATTAGGGTATCATAAACTTCCAATCAATTCCAGACATGTGTTGCAGGCACGCAACAAAACCGATTACCTTGTACGTGGATGGGTGTGCAGTTCTAATCGAGTTGGTTCACCTCTCCTCCAATTCGCAGATGGTGTCAAACGAGAGTCAACATTAGAGGAACAGGCAGAAATTTATAACTAATAGTGACGAAAGTGACGGTCTAATTTGTTACGTATTCATGTATCTAATTCATTCATGCATTTTTCCTTCCTAATCTGAGTCATCCCAGTATTTGGCCACCTCGGCATGTCTCTTATGGTAGCGGAAGGTAGTGCCAACAAGATCGAAGAATTCCTGTTTCGTAGATCCAAACAAGGGCGACCAATAATGATCAGAAAATACGCGAGCGTACTTTAACCAACCAAAATCAAGGTCGCATGAAATTTCGTAATCATCGTAAAAGTATTCGACAACCTGATCTGCCGCCAGTTGTTCGAGAGCCTTTGGGTCCACGGCTGCAGGAGCGTTTGCGTCATGGTCCTCTGAGTTAACGTCTTTGTCTTGGACTTCCTCTCGTTGTACGACGTTCTCATCACGAACCTTGCTAAGGTGCTTGATATAGTCCATGTAATCATCATCTCCCTTTGCTCCAGATGGTTGGTTTGGGTTAATCTTTTCTACTTGATTCTTCGAGGGTTGTGATCCCTTAGGACCAGGGGGTACATTCAGAGTCGCCATTTGTGGTTTACTTTCCGAAAATGTACGATGTGTATCTGTACTCATTTTGATGTGTGATCTTTTGTCTTGAAATCTTTTCTTGTTTTTGTTCGATGACAATCACTATTCGCAGAAGCGTAAGATCTTTCCCAAACGAAAGATCTTTTAGTCACACCCTTCTCATACAATCTGGCATACTGTTCCTACAGCAATTTCTAGTAGCGGTTCTCATGTCATCACTTCATTCTGGTCACCTTTAGGATTTGTGTGACGGGTCTACGCGGGTGTGCAGTAGTGTTTTTTACGTAGGCGATTACTCGCTATTACCGCTTTCTTCACCGGATTCATACAAACACATAAGATACACATAAGCAGTGGTGATCGAATGATTCACTACACGTCAACAATGGTGTTCAACTTACTGGATTTCAACAAACAGTTCTCTTATTACTGGTGGCTCAAGCCCAGGAATATAGGCTGGGGCAAAGACAAGAAAACTAGAACGAGATGGCCTACTTCGATGACACCACAAGAGGAAGCGCAGATAATGGATCCAAGAGATTATCCAGAATATCCACCATTGAATCGCCATTGCAGTGAGGAAAACATCAATCAGACTATCATTGCGGAACTAGACACCTTCACCTTCTGCTCAAGGCGTAAATACTTGCAATTGTATTTTCGCGTTTATCAATCCGTCACCAATAGAATCATCCGAAAGATAGTCAGGAAAGGTCTAGTCGATGCGAACAACGCGACATACGACGAGGAGAACATTGTTATCACACTATTAAGTTTCCTGCCATCAGGTTTGCCGATAGACGAGAACGGAATGCAACTAATCGCAAATGAACTACATGAAAGAAGAAAGAAGAAAAGGATATCAGACGAGGCGAAAGTAGAGAAAGAGAAGGAACGGATGGAACTAACTCGATGCTTAATCTGTAGGGCGATTGAGTTGTTACTACAGACCTCAGAAACTAATGACGCGAAACTGGACAATACTGACAGGAAGAAAATCTACAAAAATACTGAAAACGGCAAAAGAAGAAGGGTTTTGCTGAGTAGGTCGCATAGGGATGAAGCATGGAAAAACAGAATCGAGTCTGTGAAACTCATTTACTTGAAAGTACAAGAATTCGAGTAATACATGACAACTGCATAAATTTATGTTTTCATAGTATATACGTATAATAATAATAATAATAATAACTCAATTGATTACTCATGTTAGGGGATGACCTAACTACGGTGTCTATGGTAGACTTTAAACTCGCCGGGAACCATTGCCTAGATGGATAGTTCCGCAAACGACAGAGAAGAAAATGTGATGATAGAATATAAATATCCCCATCGAAAGCCGACCTGTGTTTCCCTCACAATTTGGAAACGACCAACTCTTCGCGACGGAAGAGGCGGCTCCCAATCAGCGATCCGTACGTGGATCAATTGGAGTTTCATAGGGTTCCCAAGGAAGGTAGGGTACCTGTAATATTGATGTGGATATATGTAATATTGGTGTAGATGGATGGTAAAAGTTGGTGATGGTCATGAAGAGAAGTGTCCGCAATGCCATAGCACTAGGCAAAGGGATCGACAATAGTAGAGATTTCACCAATGATCGTGGCTTTCCTAGATAAGTGTACCCGATAAATGACAGGTGTGGTGGCCCAGCAAATTTGGTCATGGTGGGGGCGTTGTTCGAAGGCTGCAACCACTTTTTCATAGTATTTTGCTTTAGTCGAATGAAAGAGTGGAGTACGGAAATATGCGCAGAGGATAGGGACTCAAGTAACAAATCCGTGGAGATCACGTTTAATGAGCCTATCCTCATATATCTGGTCCACAAGCTGGTCAACACTCACCATCTCCAGAGCACGGATGTCTAAGTGGAATGCAGTATGCCATACACCCGTCCACTCATGTGTATCTTTGACGGTGAAGCATTTGGGGTACACAGGAAGGTCAGGTATGTCGAGTTCGATTATCTTGAGAAGAGCCATTTTGAGAGAAGTGTCACCGTGAAGGCGACGGTAGTATTCACAGATCACCCGAAGAAGGTTTTCAAGAGTAGAGCGGTGAGTCGTGGCCCAAGCTGCTGAAGAAGAGGGGGTTCGGAACTTTGCGTTGTTCCACTTTGCCTGGTTACTGCCCTGTGCGAGCGTCGAACCCGAATATTCGAAAGCGCGAAGATTCTGAAGGGATTCTAAAGCTTCGAGGCGAAGGCGTTGGAGCCCTAGCTTCATACGGTCAGGGAGGTGAAGCCGAGGAGACGTAGACCTAGACGAGAGGTCGTTATTGGTCATGGCATGGGGGACAAGAAGGAAGGAAGATGCACAAAATATCTTTGTTGTGCAGAAAGCTTGTTCTCGAAAAATCTTGTGTTCTCAAAAAAGAAATCTTGAGTTCTCGAAAAAATGATATCTTGAGTTCTCGAAAAATCTGTTCTAAACCCAGCGAGCCCGTTGCAAGTCGAGTTCTCAACAACGAGATGTCACATTCTGCCAGCGTCCGTAGGGCGATGAGAAGGCACTTGGAATCCCACAGTGCCAGGGATGAAATTCCAACCGGCCTACTCCCACAAAAACGCACACAGCAGAGCGCAAAAAACACCTTCAACAGCCTCCAAACCGATTGTTCTCAAGGGGGTCCCGAACCATCGGATAACCACACTACACAATGAAAGGTACCACATCGGTACCCCGATGTGCACACTCTTTTAGCACACATCGTTACCGATGTGCGCTTATCCTTCTACTGCCTTCTTCTTCCCGTAAGCTGACTAGTGCCGTATACAGCACACATGGGCTCCCATCTGTCCCGATTAGACCACCATGTGCGCCTTTCGTACACTTCGAGACCGATGTGTATCTCACACATCGGATGTCCGACGGTACACTTCATTTGTCGGATGTTCTTTTTCTTTCCTTGACTCTCTTTTTCTTTGGCGTTAAGTGCGCCTACTTAACTGTCTTATCCTATCTCCAGTGTTCCTTTGGCACACATTGACTATGATGTGTATTGCACACATCAGTTATCATAGCACACATCGGTGGTTCCTTTCATTGTTTTCTTTCCGCTGCCCGCACACTTTTTTTCCATTTTTATAGCAGAGCGCGCGCAGGGTTGCGGGATTCTAATATTTTTTTTTATCTATCAATGATAATTGCGGGTGCGGTATTCTATGTAATCATTCTATTTTTGCGCGTCTACTAATAGTGGTTTGTGTTCTACCCTCGGCGTCTTCCTGATGATCTGGTTGATTTGCCAGAAGCCAATTTCTTCTTTTCATCCCTTTTGTAGTAACACGATATACACAAGATGCATCCACACGCTGTGGTTTCCATTTCCTGTTCATCATCACTGAAGTCGGCGACCTGGTTGTCCATGTGGCAATAGTAGAATATCCCTTTTCCCTTTGATTTATCAAACAAATCATGAATCGACCCGTTGCAATCCTTGCATTGTTTGTCATGAAAGTAGTTACCGTTTCCCAAATGATACTTCGTCCATTTGGGTATCATTTGCACCAACTCTAGCAAACCACCGTGTATACACCCATATATACATTCTTCCTTTGGCGTCTTTGTCTTCTTTTTGAGAGCTGGATCCGATCCGACCCTTTTATGTTTGCTTGTCGCCGTTTGGATATCTTTTTGTTTTCTTTTGTTTGGCGTTATCAATACCGCACGTTCTCCTTTCTTTTGTCTTTTCTTGACGCACGGGTCTGTAGCTTCATTGTCCTTGTTCTTGTCCGCCATGATTGTGGTTATTTTGTCCAACGCATTCCGTCCTTCGGCTGAGGTAGTCCCTTTTTTTTGCATTTTGGATGAGACTCGACGCTCCACAACTTTCATCTCACGGTCTCTTGCCTCCAGCTGTCCGCCGGGTCGTGATTGCATAAATTCCTCGGCCATGGTCGAGGGACTAGGCACTATTTCGTGGCGGTCCTCTGTCATGTGCGCCGGTCGGTTGTTTGTGCGTTGTGGCATGGTTGCTGTTTTCAGTTCTGATTTCTGATAACGAGAGTGCTTGCTCTCTTGGTTGACAATACCCCCAGCGGATTTCATCGTCTCTTGTGTTGGTTTGACGACCTGGCGTTGTGTCATGATGGTTTCCGTCTTCCGTCCACTTTGTTGCGAACGAGGTGTTTCGTTTTCTGTTTTCACAATCCCCCCCAATGTTGTCTCCAGGCTTAGCTGGTCTATCTCTTTTGCCCCTGGCTTGGTTCCACCATTGTCTTGGCATTCTTTCCTTGGAGTATTAGTATCCGTTCTTTGAAAGGGTACTTTGCAACCTTTGCTTGACTGGACTAGTTGAAAATGGCCCAGCTTCAATTCGACCCCAACTTTCCACTTCCTGTAACCATTTGCCTCCTGCACGTCCATCTAAAGTCATTCATTATTGCGCAGCGCTCGTTAGTTGTACTCATAGAATCGTCCCTTTCCGACATTTTCCACTTACCAATTCCGAATCCACTCGGCTCCCCTCGTCTAAGTTAGTTTGTGACGTGTGGACAAAATACTGCGACTTTTGTCTCCTCCAGTTTTTTTTGGTTGTGAATCCTCTGCTTTCTACTGCAAGCAATGTGGTGGCTGGTAGGACCGATTGCTGCAATTTTTGTTTCTTTTTATTGAATATCTGGCTGTACAACTGCCCGACACAAGTCTTATGACCCGCCTTCATTTCAGTTCGCGCTGTGGAGAAGCTTGCGTTCAATATGTCCATGACGTAATCTTCGACTGCAGCTTGATGGGTCGCTCCCCACATTACCTGTGCGTGCAGAACATCCCTCGCGTAGCCTGTTACAAAGTAAACTGCCGCCAGGCGTTCCCTGAGGCTTAGTTGTTTTAGTGCCAGCCTCAGGTCACGGAGGGTAAGAATCTGGCGACTTTCGGTCGATCCATACTCATGATACTCCAATCCCATCGCATTGGCATATCCTATCCAAGAACCCTCAACTGCGTCACAAATTATCTCACCTGCTAGCAACTTATCGTGGTTTATGATATCGAGCAGTGCTTTGCTGTCTGACGTACTATGAGACTCATATGGAACTCTTAAGCGTGCCTCCGTCAACTTATTGCCTTTCCTGGCATTAAATCGATCTATGCTCCACACTGTCTCCTAACCATGTTAAGTCGATGATCATGTTAGGAACGATGCCTTCAGATGAGTAACTCTATAGTTATAAGTTGCAACGTACCGGGCGTACGAGTGACTTGGTCTTCTGGTAGTCAATTCCAAAAGCAAACTGAGACATGTTCATTCCTTTGCTCATCTTGCTGCCGTCTTTGTTGATAAATGAGTCTACCGCATATGACTAGCATTGGGTGCCCATCGTTTGTTACATTTCTCCCGCCTCTATTCGATTCAAATATTTTTTCCAGGAATCAGATCAACCTTGCCAGACCTATGTATCCAAATGTGGTTCTCCAAGGTTGCCCTCTGCGTACTAAGAAGTTCAACTTGTTTACAGTGCATCTCCTCGTCCAGACATTCCGTTGTGTTCGAGAAAAACTGTTTGTCCACAACGTCGTATAAAAACAGTTTACCCACAACGTCATATGTCCACATACGGAATCAATCGCTGAAATTAAACACAGACGCAAAAGTAGTGGTGGACCGTTTGGGCTCAGAGCACCCTTTCTGTCAATATTTCGATTTCGTTCTTTCACGATGACTGCAGTCTGCCATGTACGAGGATGTTATGGAATCCATCATTCTGTTCCTTTTGGTCAGGACAGTACCTATTCTTGGGCAACTGCGTCGTGTTGTACTATTTGCGAGCGCAAAGGCTATTTGTGCATTGCCGGTTGTCGTCTGAAAAAGGCACTGGACAATCGTGTCAAACTGAAGCATCACAATTATAGGATGCATGGAATTACCCCAGGTTTGGATCTAGACCACTCTTTCATGTTTGATGGAAGTGGGTCTGACACGGACGACGTAATTGGTCGCAGGCTTGTCGTCCCTCCTATTATTTTGCAAAGTAAGGCCTTACAGTCTTTCGTCGAACAATCTGCGACTGTAGGCATGCTTGCCTCTATCCGTCGTTTTGTTGCCACGGCTTGTTTTGGGTCTTTCACTCTGCCCCTCGACATAATCAATGGCGTACCACTACCTGAAACATTCATTGTTATTCTTACCGCACGGCTAGTATTTCGAATTGGGACTGTTAATCAAGCATTACTCAGTTCCCTTCTGTCCATGTTTGTTTTGGCACGACCTCAGACTGGACCGTCCTCCCTGCCCATTACCCGATCACAAATGATTCGTGTGATCACGAATGCTTCTAACCGCACATCGATTGTCTCCACAATACCCACCCCACGTCCGGTTGAACTTGGGTCGCGGCATGCTTACCTAGCATTGGAGG
>CAAAAM010000026.1_pt1 | contig 10234 bp, 6 predicted proteins | sample 2275911 | NCBI WGS metagenome assembly CAAAAM01 (sample SAMEA98138668, study PRJEB22522) | marine metagenome | biome: marine biome; feature: marine water body; material: sea ice | place: Arctic Ocean | collected 42258 | depth 0.7 m
ATATTAAATGTCGTCTAAGGGAGTTCAATGGGTTTACCAACAACCTAGCTCAACGCCTAATTGGCTTGAAAGAGCTTTTAAATATTTAGACGCGACGGCGACTGTCCTAATTTCCCTTAGACTAACGGGTATCCTGACAAAGTTCGTCAGTAGCTTCTTAGCTTGTTCAATACGCGCTAATTCCGCATCATAAGTATTTTCCTTTTCGGCTTCAAGTAAAGCTCTTTTAGCTGGAAGTGGAATAGTCTCTAATTCAATACGCCATAAATCGACTTTTTATTAGGCAGGTTCCCAGCAATTTATCCATTATTTTCAAGCAGAGCCATCATTAACCAATAACTATGCGCTGCCGATATCAAAACATAAATCATTAAACTACCCTTAATGTCAGCCAAACAAATTTGTTTGAAAATTAACATACCACCACTGCCTGTTAAATCAATCATTCTACTTTCACAAAAGAACATTGTGATGCCAAGATCAAGGAAGACGCAGGTTTCTATCAATGCTACCCAATATTATCATCTCAGCTCACGCTGTGTTCGCCTTGCTTGTCTTTGCGGTAAAGATGCAGTAGCTGGCCAATCCTTCGCGCATCGACGACAATAGATTGAGAAAAACTTAACGAACTGGCAACTGTTTTCGTTATCCATTTATGCGCTTATTCTGCGATATATAACCACTACCACGTGGTTTTATTCATCGACAAATCAGCGGCAGATGACTAGTTTTCAATTGAGGTCGTCGAACGCTGGCATCAACTAGTTTAGCGGTACAGCACATAGCCAAAGCTATACGTAGGTGAGTTACTCGCTGCAGCATAATGAGCCAATCTTGATTGCTCGATAGTGTTCTGGCGCGAGCGAATAATGGCTATCAGTTGGTTTATGATAATCATTAACGAGGCCTTGCCCGCATGGCGAATCAGTAAGATGATTGCATTAGACGCTTTTGAGAAGGTCGTTTATCGAGTCAGGCATTGTTTGATCAAAAAGCACTAGACGCTTGTTCTGCTTATGTGGACTTAAACCCCAATAAGAACTGGAACAGCGGGTAACTTGACTGACTCAGACCACACCCGTATCAAACGACGTTGTACACAGGCCGAAAAGTCTGAACAACCGAATGTTAACTACAACAGGCTGAAGGCCTACATTTCTTCGCTGGCAACCCGAGGTGGGGTATGCATAGCCGCCTACCGTTTCAACTTACAGATTACCCGGAATTGGTAGATCGGATTGGCGAAATATTACGCGATCATAAGCGCAGCGCAATCTCTGAAAAAACGCCGGAAACTCTTCAACAATAGTATAGCCAAATGGTTGGCCGACGGATTTCTATGTTCTGGGTTTGGTCAAAAGGATGTAGTGCCACCAGAAAAGCTAAATTTATTTAAATTCATTAACTCATTTCACTTAGTCCAATTTTTCCTAAAGGACGCGGGAGAATTTGGGGCAAATTTGGATTTTCAAATACATGAATGTCCTTTATCTTCTCTATCATCCAAGCAATAAATACCTATGCTGTCCATCCTTGCTAGCGACTAAGCTATGTTGTAAACCACTGGCATTTGGCGCATCCATTGTTTCCAGATTCCTTGTTCTATATCGGGGTCAAGGATTAGGCGTGACATAAAGTTGGCGACGTTTATTCGACTTGTTTTACCCGCATCGAAAATGGCACTCCGGATCGGTGATGGATAGGCTTTATATTCGGTAACTGTTTCTTCATCAATGAGGCTATCAGGCCGAACCGTTGCCCATTCAATTGCAGTTTGGTTCTCACCATAATTTTTTTGCAAGCACTCGGCCGCTTCCTCGTTATCTGCATGTGGAGGTATCAAATGTCTTATTAATCCAATAATACAGGCCTGTGCATTTGAGACTGTCTCTCCCGCCTGATTATTTCGATTGCCAGTCGTATTCATTAAAATAAATTTCACCGGTGTATTGGGTGATGTTTTTTCGATAGCTTGGCACAGACGTCGTATGCCATTTGTTACCAGGCGCCTAGGATGCCCAAACATGCCCTTAAACGTTAAGTTGTGACCAAGACATGATGCGACTGCGCGGCATCCGTGAACCTGCTCTAACAATTGAGCATCAGTCATATCTAACAGACTAGCGACAGTAATCGTTAACTGGCTATGTTGCTTTAATGCAACGGGGACGCTCTCTAATGAGCGAACGATAATTTTTACCTGCTCTCCGTGGTCCAGTAATTGCTCAACTAATAATCGGCCTGTTGCGCCACTGGCGCCCACTACTAACGTTGTCATTGTGCTCTTCTCGGTTTATGAATAATTAGTCAATACTATAATCATTCATAAATAAGCTGAATAGTGCCATAATTGTATTTTAACTATGCATATTAGTATGAACTGGAAACCAGTAACGTTTGATTGGAACCACACTCGCGCATTTTTGGTGACCGCAGAAGAAGGCACTTTATCAGCGGCAGCTAAAGCGTTAGACATGACACAACCGACGCTGAGCCGACAAGTGGCAGCACTCGAAGCAGAACTCGGAGTCACATTATTTGAGAGGGTTGGTCAACGGCTAGTTTTAACCGACAGTGGCGCTGGGTTACTGGAACACGCCCGATCAATGAGCAATCAAGCCTTGTTGTTTTCGTTAGCCGCTTCTGGACAATCGCAGCAAATTGAGGGCTTGGTCGTTGTCTCTGTGGGAGAACTGGATGCGGTCTACCGCTTACCAAAAATCATCGCTAAGTTACGCCGAGTAGAGCCCGGTATTAGTGTTGAAATAATTGTGACCAATGAACCCAGCGATTTGAAACGTAGGGAAGCAGATATTGCGGTTCGGAATTTCCGCCCAACTCAGAATGACTTGATTGTAAAAAAATTAGGCGATGAAAATATTTGGCTCTATGGAACTCCGAGTTATTTAGCGCAAATACCGAAATTCTCTGATATTGCTGAACTTACTGACATTCAGATCATTGGGTTTGACCAAAGTAATTTGATATCAGAGTTGCTCAATAAACAAGGGTGGCAGTTGTCGAAACATAACTTTCAGGTTATGACATCTTTCCAACCGCTGCAGCTCGAACTCTGTAAAGAGGGATTGGGGACCCTCTTTTTCCCTGAAGATCTGGGTGATAAGGAAATAGGTCTGGCACGTGCGTTTGAACCGATGGGGCCTGTAATGCAACTGCCCGTTTGGCTAGTTTGTCATCAAGAACTGCGAACTAGCCTGCGGGTTCGTCGAGTATTTGATTTCATCGCTAAAGAGTTGAGCCATTCTATATAACCACTATAAAGTTAGTTTTAATGCCTCAGTTGTTACTCAATTAAAGTAATAACTGAATAATACATGGATGTCATTTACCTTTATCTTATCATGCTGTTTTGTCAGCCATCACACGACCAGTTGCCCTAGCTGTTTTGCGGCTGCAGCAATATCTAAGACCTGCCCAATATAGTTGACTGGGAACGCATTGATACTTTCAGCAGTTGCTTCTTTTATCATTTGCTTGGGTTTATTACCCTAAGATTAGTCTGCAAGAATTGACGATAGCAACACTATTAGCAATATTTGGATATGTCGTTGCACTTGTTATAGCTATGTTGGGCTTAACAGTTGGGCATATTGGATACTTTAGGCAATCATTATCTTTGCCTGAACGTGCCATATTGATCTCAGCTGGTGCTACAATTATATCGCCTTATTGGTCAATTATTTTGTTGAGAGTACTCATCATTATCCTTATCCTCGCTCTTCGCTTTAAAACAGGAAAGACTTATGAGTCCACTTGAGAATGTTCGTATCCTTGATCTGACAAACGTCTTAGCGGGACCATTTTGTTGTCATCAACTTGCCCATATGGGCGCAGAAGTTATCAAGGTTGAAGTGCCAGGTAATGGAGATCTAGCACGACAATTAGGAGCTGACCAAGAACTGAACGAACAGAATATGGGCGTATCTTTTTTGGCTCAAAACTCAGGTAAAAAATCCATTACCCTTAATTTGAAAACCAAAGAAGGCAAGGATATTTTTAAACGTATGGTTCGTGATGCTGATGTGGTGGTAGAAAATTTTCGTCCAGGTGTAATGGACCGCCTACAAGTAGGCTATGAAACGTTATTAAAAGAGAACCATTCTCTTGTTTATTGCGCAATTTCAGGCTACGGGCAGGACGGTCCTATGCGTGACTTGCCCGCTTATGATCAAATTATACAGGGCATGTCTGGTGTTATGAGCATTACTGGAGGTGAAGATTCGGCCCCGCTCCGAGTTGGTTATCCAATGGCTGATACTATAGGAGGTATGACCGCAGCATTTGCTATAGCGTCAGCTCTTTTTAATCGAAAGGGCAATGAGGGCTGTTTCTTAGATGTGTCCATGCTCGAATCAGTTATATCTACGATGGGATGGGTTGTTTCAAATTATTTGATTGCCGGTAAATCACCTCAGCCAATGGGTAATGATAATTTTACAGCCAGTCCCTCCGGTACATTTAATACAGGTGATGGTTTAATCAATATTGCTGCCAATAAACAAGAACAATTTGAGTCAGTTTGTCATGTGGTTGGACTTCAAGAGTTGATAGAAGACCCTCGTTTTATTAAACGGCAAGACCGGTTGGAATATCGTCAGGAACTTAAAGAATATCTTGAAGCAGCAATGTCTTCCCAAAGTGCCGAGTATTGGCGAGATAAATTTAATGAGGCAGGCGTTCCTGCAGGGAAGGTCGCAACCATTGAACAGGCTCTTGCTGAAGATCAAATTACTTCAAGAGGAATGATTGGAACCTTTGCCAATGTTCCTGGCATTGAGCGTGATATTAGTATCGCTCGACCCGGTATAAAATTAAATGGCAATCCACTCGCCACAACTACCCCGCCTCCAAAGCTTGGAGAGCATACAGATATATTGTTGAGTGAGATGGGTTTTTCTGAAATGGAAATTCAAAATCTCAAAAATAAAGGAGTTGTTTGATGACAAAAGATAAAAATGTAAGCGACTGGTGGCATACAGATATTATTGAGATGAAGCCGGGAGTGATACGTTACCGAGGCTATGATATCCAAGACCTTATTGGTCAAACATCTTTTTCACAAATGATTTGGTTGATGTTGCGGGGTGATTTGCCAACAAAAGAGCAAGCATTGCTTTTGGATGCTGTCTTGATGTCTGCTGTTGATCATGGACCTCAAGCGCCATCAATTGCTATAGCGCGAATGGCTGTAACATGTGGTGTAGATTTGAATAATGCCATAGCCTCAGCTGTCAACGTACTTGGGGATGTTCATGGGGGCGCTGGTGAACAGGCTGTCGAAATGTTCAACAGCATTGCTCTTAACCATAGTAAAGGTAAGCCATTGGTAGAAAGTGTTCAAATTGAAATTGATAACTTCATTCATAACCATGGTCCATTCATTCCGGGATTCGGACACCGTTTTCATCCGGTCGATCCCCGCGCACCCAAACTTTTACAAGTTGTTGACGAAGCGGCTGCGAAGGGTGTTGTATCTGGGGTATATGCAAAAATAGCTCGCCAAGTAGAAATAGAAATAGAGTCTCGGAAAGGTAAACACATTCCTATGAATATCGATGGTGCTTCAGCGGTAATCTATGCTGAACTAGGTTTCCCTGCCCCCCTAGCACGCGGCTTATTTTGTTTGTCCCGCTCGGTAGGTATTCTAGCCCATGCTTGGGAGCAAACAGAGCAAGGTGGTCGTAACAAAGGGCCGATGCCTAAGGACTATTTGTGGTCTTACGGTGGAAAGGACAGGCGTCCTGTTGAAGATAAATAGGGTGTTATTATATAACAATAAAAACAGACACTCTAGAATATCCGATGACAACACTACATCAGGACTTGCAAAGGTTGATCGACAAAGAAACCGCCAAGAGTAATACCTGTGCCGTCTTGCTCGCAGTCCAACCCGGCGACCGCTAGATTGATTTCCTTGGCAGTGCAGGGCGGACAGTAGTGATCGCTTCTACATCGCGAGTATCACCAAGATGTTCACTGCCAAGGTCATCTTGCAATTGAAGGACAAGCAGGTGTTAAGCCTTGATCAAACGGTTTGAAGTATCTTGGCCGAATAAGACCTGCCTGCACTTCACACGGTCAAAGGCACCGTGTGCGGGCCGAACTGACCATTCGCCAGTTACTGAACCGGACATCCGGCCTTGCAGACTATTACAAAGACCAATTTGTAAAGGTGTTGAAGTAGGGTATAGATCTGGCTTATGACTTTCAAGATGTTCTGCGGATGACATAGGCCTTTTCATGATGTTCTACACAGACAGATTTGTACGCCTTTGGGGTTGGACCAAACACGTGTATTCGACTACAAGGAACATGGCACACCCCACGATACCCTTGTTTCAAAACTTGCAGTAGCTTGATCTCCCTCTAGCATTGTCGTTTATTGATCTTGATGGTGTCATCGAATCAAGGTTAGATCATGTTTTGATTTTCCTCAGAGCCTACATAAGTAACGTGCTGTTTGGACCGACAAACGAGCAAGAAGCCCGCCAGTTCAACACGCTCTTTTTGCCCATTCAATACGGCTTTGGTTTGATGCGGATCAAACTGCAACGCTGGATGAACTTTTTCGCGAAACTTAGGAGCTGATTGGGCATTCAGGATCATCGGACTCCGTTGCTTTCTTTGCGCCAACGCAAGGTATTCATCTGGCGGGCACCTTTAACCAACTCGGCGCACTGAGTGTCCTGCATTCTGGTTGCCGAAATGATCGCAGAGGTTCTTGAAGTTATGTTCGAACCGGCCTCGAGCTGTATGACCATTATTGTCGTCACGCATTGAGATGGGATTTGCCCGTCGGGTCGCCGACCGGATGGTTTTTATGGACAAAGGCGAAATCGTCTAGGTTGACGCACTAGAAGATGTATTCAACGCGCCCAAATCCAAGCGATTTGGTCAACTCATCAAAAAAACCTTGAACCACTAGGTTAATGACCTTGGAAAAATGCCCGATCCTCGCCCTAATCTTGCTTCTGCTTTCTGGGTGGATCAATTTGAAATCTATGGCGTTTGGCGCGTACTAGACGGTCTTAAGTCCAGTCGTTTTAGGCCTTCTTGTTGCTCTCCCAGGCCTGATGGAAAACGTAGCTGGCGCCTGTTCAAACGAACTTATTTTGAAATCGTCCGCCCAGTACCATCTTCGTGCCGATCCTTTGGGTCTATTAGGGGATTCCTGCAGTTTTGAGCATCACACTTAGCGTATTTTGTTCTGGCGTGTTAAAATAAAATTTAGCTATAGAGCTTTTAAAGTTGAAATTTTTTGGGTGGATATCCAGTCCATCGGGCGTCGCCAATACGAGGCAGCGCAGTCTGCTCCCCAAATTATCGCGACACAATGCGTTACATTTTCTTACCTCAACCGATCAGACGTATCTTGCCTGCTGTTGGAAACCCACTCGTTTAGATGGTTAAGATGTCGTCTCAGTTGTCGGCTTGCAGGAACTGAAGCGCAGGTCCAATGTGTGTTGTATCGGAATACCGGCCCCTCGAAATCTATAGCGTTTTGGTTCTACAATACCTTTTCCTTATCCTCATTGTTTCTACTGGCGTGCGCTGGTTCGAACAACGCCTGAAAGCTAGCGACACTTAATGCAAACAGAAGATCTGACAAAGGGCGCTATGGCGACCCACTTTCGTACTCTTGCAATCCCCGCTGCATTAGGAATGCTGTTTGCAACGTTATATAACGTCGTCGACGTTTATTGGGCAGGCCGATTGTCGACAGACGCGCAAGCTGGCCTTGCCATCGGATATCAAGCCTTCTTTGTCTTGATGGCAATCGGCTTTGGTCTCAGTTCCGCACTCAGCGCGTTGGTGTCGAATGCCAAAGGCAGCGGTGACATTTCACAGACCCAACGTCTTGCTGCACAAGGTATATCCTTCGGTATAATTGCAACTTTGGTATCAATGATCATCGGTTGGTTCATCGGGCCATTGCTGATCAACCTTGTCTCTGAACCGGGTGCTTACCGTGAAGCTGCTTTGGGTTACTTTAAGTTTCTGATCTTTGCCTTACCCGGTTTTTTCCTCGCCTACGGTGGCAACGGTATTTTGCAAGCGCATGGTGATAGTCGCACAATGCAACGAGCATTAATGGCGGCATTTTTCGTCAATATTGGGCTGAACCCGATTTTAATGTTCGGGGTTGATGGCATTTGGGACGGCATGGGGTTTAACGGTATAGCTGTCGCCACGATCATTAGCCAGACAGGCGTCATGGTATTTATCATCATGCGGATCCTGAAACTTGAGATGATGCAGTCTGTTAACCTTGGCGCATTCAGGCCAGACCGCGCCAGCTTTATGCAAATTATTGGACAACTGGTCCCTGCCAGTTCAGCGATGATGATTATGTTTGTGTCAGGATTTGTCGTGCAATTCGCACTCAAGGAATTTGGTGGGCACGCGGTTGCAGCATACGGTATTGCGCTGCGGATCGAACAGATCCTGTTGCTACCTGTCCTCGGCATGACAGGTGCTTTGTTGCCAATCGCAGGACAAAATTTTGGCGCGAAAGACTTCGATCGCGTCCGAGCGGCAGTGCTGTTTTGTTGGAAGACCGGATTCGCTGTGACCCTCATTGCAACCCCGATTCTCCTATTTGGTGGCGGAAAAGCGATGTCGTTGTTCTCGGACGATCCAGAGGTCATTCGCGTCGGTTTCAGTTATTTGCGGGTCGACGCGTTTTTGTTCCCTATTTATATGATGCTGTTCTCAATCAACTCGTTCCTACAAGCGCTTAAGAAACCTATCTGGACGCTTTGGATCAGCATCTACCGACAAGGCTTAGGTGTCGCGTTCTTCGTGTGGATGTTCATCAGCGTGCTGGATTTCAGCGTCTGGGGTGTGTGGCTGGGGATCGCAACTGCGGTTACAAGCGGTTGGGTTCTATCGCTTATCGTGGCACAGCGTGTGGCTCAGACAACCATGGGAAGCTTGTTAAAACCAGCTCGATGACCGCCGTTTGCGGCTTGGCTAAGATGTATCTAGCGTGTGTCCATGCCGCTTTTTGTATTCAAGTATGCGATGTCGAGTGAGCTTCGCTCACGGCCCAAACCTGCCGTTCAACAGTCGGTCTTGTGCTGCGATGCAGCTTTCCGAAAGCCGACATTAGCAATGAAGCACCGCATTTTTAGGTTGAATCATTGGTTAGCGGTTTGGTTTCAATGGGTCGTCGCAACATTTCTATCTTTTGAGAAAGATGGCGTGTTTATTATGGCGTATCTCACACGGACAACCAGAAGCCTGAGATGTGGGATCGATGGTAACGCGGTGAGTCAATGAGTTCGATTGGACGTCACTTCAATCGTGAGTCGTCTTCGATCTTCTCTCATTTAGCGTAAACTGATCGAATCCGGTCCGCTGATCGCACTCGGTCGCGATTTGCTATGAGCTTGATTGAACGGAAAGAAATTTCCCTTGGGCTTGTCTTAAAGCAGTCATATCTTACAAAGCCTGAACCGGTCGCCTTCGACAATTAGTCGAGAGGTTCGCAGGAATGGCAGCCGCCAAGCTTATCGCGTCGTCCGCTCAGACCAGCGGGTCTGGAACTGCTCGACTCGGTCAGAGTTGTGTAAGGTCTTGTTTAATGATCCTTTGTGCCAGTCGATAGCGCTCAAGCTGCGTCGGAAATTGCTGGTGTTGTTGCACGGATCATTTGCTGGTTCGATTTGGCCCTTACCCATACTTCAGGTCAATCGAACAACCCTAAGTCCGGACGTTAAAGTACGGTCATCCTGTTGAGAATGACCGCGCCGATTTTGGCCTCTGTTTTCTGGTTGGGGAAGCTACGAGCTTTCGGTTTGGTTTGAGGCCGATGGCCATACTCCAGAGACCTATTTGAGTCCATCTATTGCTGCGCAGTCCGGTTTGTTAAAGCAAAAAGAAGCTTGCGAGTAGTACAAGTGATGATTTCTAAGAAGTCAAATTACTCGGACTTGGTAAAGCTGTTACCATTTCCCCCCCCCAACTCCCCAATCTTACCAAGCCGGTGTTTAATGGGTTTTGCGCAGGCTCAGAGGGTAAAATAACATGAACTTTTAAATATTCTCAACAATTTTCGTTTCTGTTTTTATAGCGGAACCTGGAGATAAGACGCAGCAAGCTACAATGTTGTTTGCGTAGGATTAAAGTGTAAGTAAGCATACGGTTTTCTTCGCAGCTTCGGCGGCATTAATAGTCGCGTCAGCGATTGGAGTTCTTGCGGGTACCTTAT
>CAAAAM010000027.1_pt1 | contig 10172 bp, 7 predicted proteins | sample 2275911 | NCBI WGS metagenome assembly CAAAAM01 (sample SAMEA98138668, study PRJEB22522) | marine metagenome | biome: marine biome; feature: marine water body; material: sea ice | place: Arctic Ocean | collected 42258 | depth 0.7 m
GACCTTAATTGATGAGCCAAAACAAAATAGTTTAATCAACCACTTAGGTGATTCACATGAGAGCATGGCTTGCGGTGGTTCTGCAGCCAATACTATTATTGGCTTAGCTCAGTTCGGTGCCAATGTGCATTATGATTGCCATGTTGCGAATGACATCAGCGGACAGTTTTTTGCGAGTGATTTACAGGCCAGTGATGTTGACTCTAATCTGAAGCTTGACGATAGCTATCTCGGCGTCACCGGCAAATGTTTAGTTTTCGTCACGCCAGACGCCGATCGCACCATGAACACATTCTTGGGCGCGAGTATTGATTTAACCAGTGCCGATGTTGATGAGAATGCAATAGAGCACTCAGACATGGTTTACCTGGAAGGCTATCTGGTGACTTCTGAAGGCACTATGCAAGCGGCAATCACAGCTAGCCAATTGGGCAAACGCCACAACAAGAAAATAGCGTTTACCTTGTCTGATCCGAACATGGTCACTTTTTTTAGAGAGGGCATGTTAAAAATGATTGGCGATGGTGTCGACTTACTCTTCGCCAACGAAGAAGAAGCCTGCGGCCTGGCGCAAACAGAGGATTTACAAGAAGCAATAGCTTTCATTAAAGGTCACGCACGAACCTTTGCTATTACGCGCGGCAAGCAGGGTGCCATTGTGTTTGATGGCGAGAATTTAATCGAAATTGCCGGTCACGCTGTTGATGCTATTGACACGCTAGGAGCTGGTGATTTGTTTGCAGGCGCGTTTATGTATGGTTTATCGCAGGGCATGAGTTTTCAACAATGTGGTGATTTAGCGTCACTCGCTTCGTCCAGAATTGTCACTCAATATGGTCCTCGGTTAGATGCGAGTGATACAAAAGCAATACTGGCTGAATTTAGGGCTGGTATTTGACTAGCCAATAGTTAAAAATAACTAGCTTTGTCAACTCTGCAGGCCGAATTTGTCGGCCTTTTCTGATCGAAATGTCTTACAGGACTCAAAGTACCAATGACTATGCATAACACCAAAGATCTACGCATCAAAGATATGAAAGAAATTCTTTCTCCAGAAGAGCTAATGGCCGATTTGCCACTGTCTGAACAGGCATCAGGCACTGTGTATGACGCTCGTCAGGGTATCTATGATGTTATAGACGGCAAAGACGATCGTTTGGTGGTAATCATTGGTCCTTGTTCTATCCACGACACTAAAGCAGCCCTTGAATATGCACAGCGCTTAAAGCTGGTTAAAGATGAGCTAAAGGATGACTTATTAATCATCATGCGCGTTTATTTTGAAAAGCCTCGTACAACGGTTGGTTGGAAAGGTTTAATCAATGATCCGGATCTGGATGAAAGTTACCATATCAACAAAGGTGTGCGTATGGCTCGTGAGTTGCTGCTGACTCTGTCCGAGATGGGCATCCCTGCGGGACATGAGTACTTGGATTTGATCAGCCCTCAATACATTTCTGACCTGGTTTCTTGGGGTGCGATAGGAGCACGTACGACCGAAAGTCAGGGGCACCGCGAGTTAGCCTCTGGACTGTCTTGTCCTGTCGGCTTCAAAAATGGTACTGATGGCCGGCTTCAAATTGCGATTGATGCGATTGGCGCTGCTCAGAATCCACATTACTTTTTGTCACTCACACTACAGGGCAAATCGGCTATTTTCGGTACAACTGGCAACACTTATTCTCACGTTATTTTGCGCGGTGGCAGTCGTCCAAACTATGATCGTGAAAGTGTTAACGAAGCTGCAGAGCAGTTGGCCGCCAAGGGACTCAATACACGAATGATGGTTGACTGTAGCCATGCGAATAGCCAAAAGAAATTTGAGAAGCAAATTGACGTTTGCCGCGATATCGTACATCAGCTAAAAACAGGACAAGACAATATCTTCGGATTAATGATCGAAAGTCATTTAGTTGCAGGACGGCAAGATCAAGTCGCTGGGCAAGAATTGACTTATGGCCAAAGTATTACCGATGGTTGTATTGGCTGGGATGCATCGGCCAGCCTGTTGCATGAGTTGGCCGAAGCCGTTAGAGAAAGAAGAACGCTGGCTAAATAGGATAATTTTACTCAGCTAAAGGCCACTCTAAAGGGCATCTCTAAGAATAATGCTGTTTCAGTTTGGCCTTCACTCTCGATTATCAATTGGAATCGATCACCTGACGTTATCTATACTAGCTAGGTGGTCGAATTTATAATGGCAGCTAAACCCCCATCTAAAACAAAGACTAAACCCGTAACTAAACCAAGGGCTCAGGTAAAACGACCGCGGACTCAATCTAGGTTGGGCCACTCTCAATCTAAAAAGTCGGCCTCGAATCAGAGCGATAGCCGATCTTGGCAATACAGTTTTAAACGTTACCTAATGGGATTCATCGCTCTTTCGTTAATTGCTTTTAGTGCCTATCTGTATTTCCTTAATCATTTAATTAATCAGCGTTTCGACGGTGATACCTGGGCATTGCCGTCGCGCATTTATGCCCGACCACTCGAACTTTATAGCGGTATGTCTCTTAGTCGCGAATCGTTAAAGTTCGAGTTGGAGCTGTCTACCTATCAACGCGTTAGCTATCGACCTAAGCCAGGCCAATTTAGGCTGCTTAACGATTCAATCGTGCTCTACACTCAAGACTTTGAATATAGCGACTCAATAGAACCTGGTCGCTTAATTAATGTTGAGTTTGTGGGCGGCAAAGTAACCGGTATCAAAGACTTGGTGTCGAACACTGCGCTTAAATTACATCGATTACCACCGGCTATCATTGGCAGTTATCACCCCCAAAATGGCGAAGACCGTCTGCTATTAGACAGTGACCGTATTCCTGAAAAATTACAGCAGATTTTAATTGCGGCTGAAGACAAGCAATTTTTTAATCACTTTGGTATCAACCCAGTATCGATAATACGGGCTTTGATCGCCAATGTGCGCGCGGGGAAGACAGTGCAGGGCGGTAGCACATTGACTCAGCAACTCGCTAAGAATCTGTTTTTAACGTCTGAACGATCACTAGTACGCAAAATTAACGAAGCTTTTATTGCGTTGTTGCTGGAAGCTCGGTTTAGTAAGCAAACCATTCTTACCGCCTATATAACCGAAGTTTTTTTGTTACAGCAAAACAACATTGCCATTCACGGTTTTGAGTTGGCGAGCCAGCGCTTGTTTAAAAAACCGACTGATCAGCTCAGCATCGACAAACTTGCGTTACTGGTTGGCATGGTCAAAGGACCGTCAAGTTATAACCCGATTGTCAATCCGTTGGACGCTTTAACCCGTCGTAACTTGATATTGCGCGTAATGCGTGACGAAACTTTAATTAACCCAATTGAATACGCACAGTTAATACAAAAGCCATTGGGCACGGTTAAGCGCTTGCCTGGCGTCAACCCATTTCCGGCTTATGTTGATCTTGTGAAGCGCCAACTTAAAAGTAGCTACTCGTCTAGCGAGCTGTCGGCTAAGGGGCTGCGCATATTCACGCCGTTTGATCCTTTAGTTCAACGCGCACTGCATACCGGTTTAAATAATGGGCTAATACGGTTTGGTCAGCCCAATTTGCAGTCAGCCGTCGTCATAGCCGATTACCTAAACGGTGATATTCAAGCGCTAACAGGCGATTCGCAGGTCGATTATCCTGGTTTTAACCGGGCGGCGATGGCGCAGCGCCCGATTGGATCACTCATAAAACCGTTGTTGCTTTATAGCCTTTTGGATGGTGATCGATCTCTAGCCACTCCGGCCAATGATAAGGCTATTAATATTAAACAGTCAGACGGCAATATCTGGTCTCCCAAAAATTACGACCGTCAATTTCATGGAAAGATGACTCTTTATCAAGCATTCATTAAATCTTATAACCTGCCTTTTGTGAATTTTGGCGTTGAAGGGGGTCTTGAGTCGTTGGTGAGGAATTTAGAGCGAATTGATTTGCTCAAACATGAGGTGGTTTACCCTTCTATTTTGTTGGGCACTTCAGCCATGTCACCTTTAGAAGTAGCTCAAATGTATCAGGTGATTGCTAATAATGGTTATTTCACCCCGTTGACGACGATCCGTCTGGTGAGTGATAAAGATAATCGGGTGCTTGATCGAATGCCCTTAAAGTCAAAAAAAATATTTAATCAGGCGCAGATCATTCAGGTTCAACGAGCCATGGTTGGCGTAGCCGAGGAAGGAACTGCGAAATATCTCAATAGCCGGTTTAAAGGGCAAATATTGGCCGGTAAAACGGGTACCACAAACGATGCCAGAGACTCGTGGTTTGCTGGATTTAGCGACCGACTATTGGGTGTTGTTTGGTTAGGTAATGATGACAACAAGTCGATCAAATTGACCGGCTCGTCAGGTGCCTTGCGGGTATGGGCTGATATCATGGCACAACAAAGCATTAATTCTTTTAAAATCAGCCGCGATGCCGCACTTGAGTGGCACTATATTAATCGTAAAAATGGTAAGTTAACAAGGCAGCATTGTGCCAATAGTGTATTGTTACCTTTCATAAAATCGCAGATACCGACAGGGCGTTCAGCCTGCGAATAATGGATATTTCGACGTGCATATTTCAACGTGAGAATCAGGATAAATGCATCCAGCCAGAATGAATTTAATTGAATCAAAATCAAAATCAACCCGTTTAGGCTTAATCAGCCTGAGTTTGTTAGCGGCATCCTGTTCAATGACAACGATTAATACTGATCAATATCAGGGTGAAACGACCACTGAACAAACCAATAATGGCCCAGTGGCCGAATTACACCGTCTTGCCATCAGCGCTTTAGACCAACAGCAATATAATCAATCGGTCAATTACCTACAGCGTGCGATAAAAATTGAGCCGCGCAACGCCCACAGTTGGCACTATCTGGCGCAAAGTTACTGGCAAATGGAAAACTATCCTCAATGTCTCGATATGGTTCAGCGATCGTATAGCTATAGTAAAGCGGCTGATCATTTAGATCGTGCCAACGATGTCCTCAAAACTCAGTGTCTGGCGAATTAATCATGGGCGTATTATCTACTGAGCTTGATGTCGATTCGGTACTGGGTACTGATGGTATTATTAAGCAGGAAATAGCGGATTTCAGGACACGTCAAAGTCAACTTGAAATGTCTCGTTTGATCGATAAGGGCATTGAAAATGGCGAAAGCCACTTGATCGAAGCCAGTACGGGTATCGGTAAAACGTTTGCTTATCTGGTCCCTGTCTTTCTGAGTAAAAAGAAAGTCGTCATTTCGACGGGGACTAAGAACCTGCAAGATCAGTTGTTTTACAAAGATATTCCGTTGATCAAACGCATTATAGTCAATTCTAAAAAGACAGCGCTACTCAAAGGCCGCAGTAACTACTGTTGCCCTTACCGAATCGAGTTGTTCCGTCATCAAAAGAAGTCTCAGTCACGAGAAATGGCCTCACTGTTTACTGCACTACATGAATGGTCAGAAGTGAGTAAAACGGGTGATATAAGTGAGTTCGCCGCTATTCCTGAAAATGACCCACTGTGGTTTTATGCCACCTCAACGGCCGATAATTGTTTGGGTAATGACTGTCCCAATTTTGATGATTGTTTTGTTGTGAAAGCACGTAAGAAAGCAATGGATGCCGATGTCGTTGTCATTAATCATCACCTTTATTTTTCCGATCAGGCGTTAAAGAAAGATGGTTTCGGTGAAATTCTGCCCGAAACTCAGGTAGTCATTTTTGATGAGGCTCATCAACTACCTGATATTGCTAGTCTATTTTATGGCAATCAGCTTACGATGCGTCAAATTGAGATGATGTGTAAGGATATTATTGAAGCCGAACTAGCAGAAGCTGCAGATTCAAATCTACTGAAACCAGCCTGCGAAGCCTTGAGCATTGCTTTGGCCGATTTCAGATTAGCAATGTGCCAGTTTCCAGAAAAAGCAGAATGGATGCGTATTCAAAATGCACCATCAATGCAAAAGGCCGTGAAGACTGTGCAAGCAGAGTTAAAGACACTCAAACAGTTACTCGACCCGCTAACTGGCCGTGGTAAAGAACTCTCCAGTTGTTCAAAACGACTCGAATCGATCGATTTAGTTTTTAAACAATTTCTCAGTCTTGATGATTACAATGTCAGCTGGTATGAATGGAGTGACCGCAGCTTTCGCCTAATGGTGTCGCCATTAGATGTGTCTGACCTGTTTCGAAAACAACTCGATGAATCCCTCAACGAGTCGGTCTTTTTTACTTCTGCAACTCTTAGCTCACAACAATCGTTCAAATACTATGCGGACAGGTTAGGACTAGCAGATATCAGCACCAGTTTATTCGAGAGCCCATTCAACTATCCAAAACAAGCCATGTTATACCTGCCGGAGCATTTGCCTGACCCGTCAGATAGAGACTATGCCAAACAATTTGGCGAATTGTGCTGTGATCTGATTGAAGCAACGAATGGTTATTGTTTCATCTTGTTTACCAGCTATCGCATGCTGACCTGGACCGCATCTTATTTACGCTCAAAAATTAAAAACAAACTTTTTGTGCAGGGTGACTATCAACGTAGTGAACTGTTACAGCAATACATGAAAGCGAAGAGCCCAGTCTTGCTCGGTACTAGTAGCTTCTGGGAGGGCGTCGACGTTAAAGGTGATCAACTACGCTGCGTTATAATCGATAAACTACCCTTCAAGTCGCCTCAAGATCCGGTCTATAAAAAACGACTGCAACTCGCCAACCAGGATGGCGGCAATGCTTTTATGAACGTTCAAATTCCAGAAACCACGATCCACTTGCGCCAGGGTGTGGGTCGACTGATTCGAGATATTGAAGATAAAGGTATAGTCGCTCTTTGTGACAATCGCTTAAACAGTAAGTCGTACGGAGAGAAAATGTTGGACAGCCTACCGCCAATGAAGCGAAGCAATTCAATGACTGAAATCCAGGCGTTTGCTAAAAAGGCATTTCCAAAAAAACCGCGCGCGAAGAAAGTTAAACCAAGTTAACGGCATTAGGCTGTCAATATCTATTGAGGTTTTTGGGTAAGAAGGCAACCGCTTCCATTTCTCGACGGGATTGGATCATTTCCGGCTTGCTTTCAACCGACTCTAACAGCTAATAAGTTACTTTAAGTTTGACTCATTAATCCTTGTTAAATAACGGTAAAATTTAATATTTATTGTCGTAGTCAGATCTTTTTAAAACCATTTTCTGGTGAACTATATTGGCCTCAATAAATTCTTCGGAACAGATTACAAATCCATTTGCCTGGTAAAAAGCGATTGCCGATGATTGTGAGTTTAAAGTCACTTCGTCTATTGGTGCACTGGTTGTTTGATCATAAAATGCCTGCTGAATTAAACACTCGAGCATTTTTTTGCCAACACCTTGACTACGATACTCTTTCAATACACACATACGACCAATATAGCCATTGGGCAGCAGGCGCGCCGTACCAATCGTTTGATCATTCATAACCGCTTTGACATGCCTACAGTCAGGATCCATTCCATCGATTTCCAGCGTGACAGGTACATTCTGCTCTTCTACAAATACAATGCCGCGAAGCTTGATTAGATCCGCTTTGTCCTGATTCCAGTCAGCGGCTTCTACCACTAAACCTTTTACTATTAGAGAACCCACTATTCGTCTTCTGGCAAAATGGCGTTAGTCATTGCCAGGTTCAAGATTAACTGCTCTAACTCAGGGTCAGTCGCACAGACGTCTAATAGGGCAGGGGGTAAGTCGCGTTGCGAACAAAGCTGTTGAATAACCTTAATAACGGTCGGATTTGCATCGAGTTCATGCATTTCGCCGTTGCAGTAAAATCGCAAACGGTCGCTCGCAAGATGATAGAGCATTTTGCTATCGACGTTTTTCACCCAATGATATTGACTCAGCGCATCGAATTCGGTGGGCACTTCAAATTCATCCGTCTCACCCATCACACCGTCTGACAATAACTTGCCTACCGCTGCTTGCCATATATCGTCGGGTTGATCGAGTAGGTTGATTATCATTGCTTTAAACTGACTCATTTCAAACGGTGTAATTTCACTGGGGTGACGATTGGTTTCTAACTGTGGATCAGAATATCGTTTTGACCCAAGATTCGCGCGATCAATCTCAAGCGCAACTGATTCGAGTACTTCGGTCGCTGTAGGCGCCCTAAATCCAATCGAACAGGTTAAGCATCTGTCAACTGCAGCGCCAAAATGAGCCACACCTGGTGGCAGATATAACATATCGCCAGGAGCCAACGTGGCCTCGTGATCAAACTCGAATGTTTGCATAATGGCTAGATCGGTATCAGCAATTAGGTCAGGCTTGTCGACGCGTTTCTCGCTATATTGCCAGTGCCGATGGCCCTCAGCTTGTAAAAGGAAAACATCATATTCATCGCTATGCGGCCCAACCGATCCGCCAGGCGGCGCATAACTGACCATTAAGTCATCGATACGCCAGCTTGGAATAAATTTAAATTGATCTATCAAGTCAGCGAATTCTGGTACCCATTTCTCACATTCTGAGACCAGTAGTGAATAATGTGTCTCCGGTAGCGATAGGAAATCAGCTTCTTCAAACGGGCCATACTTTAGCTGCCAGGGCTTAGTGCCACCTTTCTCTAACACGAGTCTACTGTGCACTTCCTTTTCACAGGCCAGGCCCGCTAGCTCTTCTGGGCTGATTGGGGATTCGAAGTTTTGGAAGGCTTGGCGAATGACGCACGGCTTCTTTTGCCAATACTCATTCAAAAAGGTATCGACATCGAGATTTTGTAATTGGTACATATTAAGTTAAATACCTGTTAAATATCGCTAGCTTGCTTAACCGCATTGCCAATATAAGAAGCTGGCGTCATATCGATTAACTGTTGTTTAGCATGCTCTGGCAGGTCGAGTTTGCCGACAAATTCACGAATGATATCGGCATTGATACGTTGACCTCTAGTAAGCTCTTTTAGCGTTCCGTAGGGTTGCTCAATACCGTAACGACGCATTACCGTTTGAATCGGTTCAGCTAAAACTTCCCAATTGCGATCGAGGTCATCGCTTATCACCGCGTGATTTACTTCCAATTTAGAAAGACCTCGTTGTAGCGAATCCAGTGCGATCATGACGTGACCAAACCCCGTGCCTAAGTTACGCAAAACTGTCGAGTCAGTTAAGTCACGCTGCCACCGTGAGATGGGGAGTTTTTGCCCAAGGTGATTTAATATCGCATTCGCAATGCCTAAATTACCTTCGGCATTTTCAAAATCGATTGGATTGACTTTATGCGGCATCGTCGATGAACCCACTTCGCCCGCAATCGTTCGTTGCTTGAAATATCCGATTGAAATATAACTCCAAATATCACGACTAAGATCGATCAAAATAGTATTACATCGAGCCATCGAATCGAACAATTCGGCAATGTAATCGTGGGGTTCAATTTGGGTCGTGTAGGGATTCCAGTCGAGGCCTAACGACTCGACGAATGTTTGCGCCAGTTTTGGCCAATCGATATCAGGATAGGCGCTTAAATGTGCGTTGTAGTTACCAACCGCACCATTGATCTTGCCTAACATAGGCACCTTGTTAATTTGCGATAGCTGTCGCTGCAAACGATAAACAACGTTAGCCATCTCCTTGCCTAATGTGGTTGGTGAGGCCGGTTGTCCATGGGTGCGGCTCATCATCGATACATTTGCATTTTGCCTGGCCAGTTCAGATAGCGTGTCGCTCAACTTATTTAATTTGGGGATTAAAATGGTATCCCTGCCTGCTTTTAGCATGAGTGCATGTGACAGGTTATTAATATCTTCAGAGGTACAGGCAAAATGGAAAAATTCTGAAATACGGGCCAATTCGACAGAATCAGTAATCTTTTCTTTCAAAAAATACTCAACCGCTTTTACATCGTGATTGGTAATTTTTTCAATGTCCTTAATTTGCTGAGTATCTGCATCCGAAAAATCTTCATAAATTTTTCGTAAAGAAGGGTAAATCGCTTTATCGACAGCAATTAATTGTGGTAGTGGAATTTCACATAAAGCAATAAAATATTCAATTTCAACTTTTACTCTATATTGAATCAAAGCTTTTTCCGAAAAATAAGGAGCAAGATTGTCAACTTTATTTCTATAACGTCCATCGATAGGAGAAATAGCATTCAATGTATTTAAGGTCATCTGTAGTATTGTTGTCTAATTACAAAAATACTATATAG
>CAAAAM010000028.1_pt1:0-2500 | contig 10151 bp, 6 predicted proteins | sample 2275911 | NCBI WGS metagenome assembly CAAAAM01 (sample SAMEA98138668, study PRJEB22522) | marine metagenome | biome: marine biome; feature: marine water body; material: sea ice | place: Arctic Ocean | collected 42258 | depth 0.7 m
ATCGAGCACAGCTACAGGTAATTGAGTAATTTCACGTGCGGCTAAAATTGCCAACCATCTATCTACTCCTAAAGTCTGATATTTTTCATAGGCACAATGAATACCCAGAGTGTTAGCCTCTGTATTTATTATTTTATATGGTTTATTGAAGCGTTTGCACAAGCATTTCAGATCAGATATTAAAGAATTGTGTCCTACAGATGAAATTAATACCTGATAAGCTAGACTGAAATATGAAATTAATTCATCTATATGTTTGCAATACCTAACGTCTATTAAATCTGAAGTATTATCAACAAGTACATATTTAATCTGTGTATTACCAATATCAATCAATAAAGACTTAGACGCTTCTGACACTTACTTCGCCTCCATGATAGGCCTTAATACCTTGCTCTGTTTCTAGCAAAATTGCGCCGTTTGCATCTATACCCTTATTAATACCAAATATTATTTGTTTTCCCATAATCAGTTTAATAGCTTGGTTCGAGTAAACATCTAAGGCGCGCCACTTATTAATAAATGGACCAAGACCATCATTTTCGAATAAAGTCAGACCCTTACTCAGTTCACTTATCAAAGTGCCTGCTAATATGTTTCTGTTTACTAGCGGATGACTTAATTGGCCTAAATCTGTCCATGGCTGTCCAATTTCATTAACAATATTCGGAAGCGAAACGTTAATGCCAATACCGATAATAGCTTGACATCCACCTCCAATTTGCCCTTCAACTTCGATCAAAACACCCGCTAATTTTTTTCCATTGGCGTAAATATCATTTGGCCATTTTAATTGTATATCTTGCACTTCGCATTGGTTTAGTGCTTCTACAATAGCCACTCCTACAGCCAAACTAAGGCCGTTCAATGCAGAATATCCACCATCAAACGACCAATGCATCGACAAATAAAGGCTAGCAGCATAGGGGGATTCCCATTTACGTCCATGTCGGCCTCGTCCAGCAGTTTGAGCTTCAGCTAAACAAGTGTGACCGTTTTGAATACTTATTGATTTATCTTTTAAGTACTGATTAGTTGAGCCTATGACATTTAAAATTTCAATATCAGAAATGTGAGATATTGTCAGACTTGCGCGAATTTCGTCGAGGTTCAATAATGTTAGTGGTTGAGCTAAGCAGTAACCTTTTCCTGTAACACTATAGATATCAAGACCTAACGTGCTGAGTACTTTTACATGATTAGATATCGCAGTTCGACTTATACCCATTGTTGAGCCTAATGTTTCGCCTGAGTGAAACTCATTATCTGCCAAAATTGATAATAATCTACCACGTACTAATTCTGATGACTTGCTCATAAAATTATTGGCCCTTTTTTACCTATTAATCTGACTTCGTTCTCCAGTTCAATTGTAAATTCACTTAATACAGCAGTTTTAATAGCACGTGCAAGCTGCAAAAGTTGTTCACCTGTACCTGAACCATCATTAGTTAAAACTAGCGCTTGATGTGGGTGGCATCCTATACCACCTATCTTTTTACCTTTAAAGCCTAGTTGCTCAATCAACCAAGCTGCAGGGATCTTTACGCTCACATTATCAACAGCGTAACTTGGAATAGACGGCCATGATTGCTGTAGTTTATTATATTGCTTAAAAGCTATAATTGGGTTTTTAAAAAAACTGCCTGCATTACCAATTTTAGATGGGTCAGGTAATTTTTGCATACGCACATCTACAACTTTATTAAATATATCCTTAGCGCTAGGTTTTAACAGTCCCTTTAACTCTCCGTAGTTTGTGACGGGTCGCCAATCCTTCGGAATGGCGAAGGTAACGCTAGTGATGATGATATTATCTGATAAACGTTTTTTGAAAATGCTGCTACGGTAGGTAAACTCACAATCTTTTGAACCGATACTATTATGTTTTTTTGTATTTAAATCATAATATTCGATGTGATGAATAAATTTCTCAATTTCAACTCCATAGGCACCGATATTTTGAATTGGTGCAGCACCCACTGTGCCCGGTATTGATGCTAAGTTTTCAAAGCCATCGATATTACGTTGCATACACCACAACACAAGATTGTGCCAATTCTCGCTTGCACCGACCTTAAGGAGAAAGTAAGTTTCAGTTTGCTTAAGATCGATTCCCATAAATGCGGGTTTAATTATGGTCCCTTGATAATTCTCTAAAAATATAGTGTTACTACCTTCTCCCAAAATATAGAAAGTAACGTCACCCAATTCACTCAATTGTGCCTTTAAATCAACAGGAATATTGATAGATAGGAATTCACTAGCTAATGAAGGTAGACCGAAAGAATGATGAGGCGCTAAAGAATACACACAAAGACCCATTGAAAATTTGTCATTATCTTAATCAAGTTCAAAATCAATACCAGAAAATACCACGCCTTAGCCTTGAAATTAATAGTTAATCAACTTTTTACTAAACGCTACACTTTAAAATCATAAAAACCTTAGCTTTAATAGTTTTATCTTCTTAAAATATTGTTCCTAATAACAGTATTAT
>CAAAAM010000028.1_pt1:7500-10151 | contig 10151 bp, 6 predicted proteins | sample 2275911 | NCBI WGS metagenome assembly CAAAAM01 (sample SAMEA98138668, study PRJEB22522) | marine metagenome | biome: marine biome; feature: marine water body; material: sea ice | place: Arctic Ocean | collected 42258 | depth 0.7 m
CACCGCAACATTCTGATTTGCGATTACTAGCGATTCCGACTTCATGGAGTCGAGTTGCAGACTCCAATCCGGACTACGACGAGCTTTAAGGGATCCGCTTACCCTCGCAGGTTCGCTTCCCTCTGTACTCGCCATTGTAGCACGTGTGTAGCCCTACTCGTAAGGGCCATGATGACTTGACGTCGTCCCCACCTTCCTCCGGTTTGTCACCGGCAGTCTCCTTAGAGTGCCCAACTTAAGGCTGGCAACTAAGGACAAGGGTTGCGCTCGTTGCGGGACTTAACCCAACATCTCACGACACGAGCTGACGACAGCCATGCAGCACCTGTATCTAGATTCCCGAAGGCACCAATTCATCTCTGAAAAGTTTCTAGTATGTCAAGAGTAGGTAAGGTTCTTCGCGTTGCATCGAATTAAACCACATGCTCCACCGCTTGTGCGGGCCCCCGTCAATTCATTTGAGTTTTAACCTTGCGGCCGTACTCCCCAGGCGGTCTACTTATCGCGTTAGCTTCGCTACCCACGGATTAAATCCACAAACAGCTAGTAGACAGCGTTTACGGTGTGGACTACCAGGGTATCTAATCCTGTTCGCTACCCACACTTTCGCACATGAGCGTCAGTCTTTGGCCAGGGAGTCGCCTTCGCCACTGATGTTCCTTCTGATATCTACGCATTTCACCGCTACACCAGAAATTCCACTCCCCTCTCCAAGACTCTAGTCTGCCAGTTCTAAATGCTATTCCCAGGTTGAGCCCGGGGCTTTCACATCTAGCTTAACAAACCGCCTGCGTGCGCTTTACGCCCAGTAATTCCGATTAACGCTCGGACCCTCCGTATTACCGCGGCTGCTGGCACGGAGTTAGCCGGTCCTTCTTCTGTTGCTAACGTCACATCTAATGGGTATTAACCATCAAACTTTCCTCACAACTGAAAGTGCTTTACAACCCGAAGGCCTTCTTCACACACGCGGCATGGCTGCATCAGGGTTGCCCCCATTGTGCAATATTCCCCACTGCTGCCTCCCGTAGGAGTCTGGGCCGTGTCTCAGTCCCAGTGTGGCTGATCTTCCTCTCAGAACAGCTAGAGATCGTCGCCTTGGTGAGCCTTTACCTCACCAACAAGCTAATCTCGCTTAGGCCACTCTTTAGGCGAGAGCGCAAGCGCCCCCTTTGGTCCGTAGACGTTATGCGGTATTAGCTATCGTTTCCAATAGTTATCCCCCACCCAAAGGCATGTTCCTAAGTATTACTCACCCGTCCGCCACTCGACATCATCTAGCAAGCTAGACATGTTTCCGTTCGACTTGCATGTGTTAGGCCTGCCGCCAGCGTTCAATCTGAGCCATGATCAAACTCTTCAATTAAATATTTTAAAAACATGAATTTTTTTTGGTGAACTCTCACTTCGTGAGTGTCCACACAGATTGTCTTGTTCTAATTGTTAAAGAGCATGCTAACTGCGTTAGCGGCTTAAGTGGTTGTCCGTAGACCCTCTTAAGCGGGAGGCGAATAATACGCGGTTCCCATTTGATGTCAACAATTTAATTAAAATTCTTTTTAACTAAACCTTGCTACATCCCGCAGCAACTATACGTTGAACGTATATGCAACATCGAGGTTTACCCTGTGGTGTTGCGAGTGACCTAAGTGGTCTCCCTTGAAGCGAGGGCGCATTATAGATACATCAGATTCCTATGCAAGCCCTAATTTACAATTAACGTTTAAGTGCTTATTAATTACTCAAATACTATAAACAGCTCTATTATTGGTAAGAATCAATAAAAGGATAGCTGATACTCAGTCTTACTGTTGCGAAAAACATATAAATGAGTACCATAAGTTTGCTTTTAATCTTATAACTATAAAATCTTTCTAGGTAGAGCCACATGAATCCATCTTTTATTATGAATATCTTTGTCACAGTCATTTTCGCTATTGTTCTTTATTTTATTTTGCCCATCGTCGCCTCTGGTATGAATTCTCAATTATCTGCAGTTATCGGTGTCTTAATCGGTGGCATATTAATACCAGCTATAATAAAGCTGTTCCCAGCTCCTAGTTCATCAAGTGAGCAAGACTCAACAAGTGAAATATCAACTCTTTATGTCGGTAACCTTCCATACCGCGCCGATGAGGATGCGGTACAAGAACACTTTGAACAACAAGGAACGGTTGTGTCTGTTAGGTTAATGAAGGACCGCCGCACTGGAAAAAGAAAAGGCTATGGGTTTGTTGAAATGAATGCAGATAGTGCAGCCAAGGCAATTAAAAATTTAAACGACTCAACATTTCAAGAACGTACTTTAAAAGTTCGACTTGCCAAAGAAAAAATTGAAGAAGAATAGACTTTATTGAGTATCTAAAAAAGCCAGCATGATGCTGGCTTTTTTAGATGCTATCCATTAGATAGCTAAGATTACTTTTTTGGTTGATAACCTACAGGCAGATTGTCTACGAGTTTTTGATTGAAAATATTAAATCGATTAATAGCAGATATTAAATCTGGTGTAGCCACATCCTCACCTAGTCTATTAATCAATTCATTAATTAATTCATTGTTTAATTCGGTGTTTACGTAATTGTTTAATCTAATAGATATGTATGGTTTACCTAATTGTTTAATTAAGTATTTACTTAATTGTTTAAGTA
>CAAAAM010000029.1_pt1 | contig 10012 bp, 5 predicted proteins | sample 2275911 | NCBI WGS metagenome assembly CAAAAM01 (sample SAMEA98138668, study PRJEB22522) | marine metagenome | biome: marine biome; feature: marine water body; material: sea ice | place: Arctic Ocean | collected 42258 | depth 0.7 m
GATATTTTGTGCGTGGGACGGCGACCAGCGAGAACTACACATAGTAGATCGTCGGCAGCGACGGATGTGTAGAAGAGACAGGGACGCGCACTTTCTGGACGGTGAGTGGGACGTGACGGCACTGACGTCGGAACAGATGCGCGAACTTAATCATAGCTCGCCGTGCTTGTCTGGTGGCCGAGCACTCGCGTCCCTCGCAGCAGTGCAATTCAGAGCGGCGCAGCAGCTGCCGCAAGAGAAGAATCGTAGCCAGCTACGGCGAGAAGAGCGACGGCGCGCTCAGCGGGAACATCGTGTGCTGGGTCGCCCGAAGTTGTCTGGGAAGCACCGTCCGCGATTGCCCGACAGTCTACGCAAACTCTACGGCGCCGGAGAGGAAACACAGAAGCGGCTTTTCGGTTTCATGGACTGTGGAGGGAAGAGGGATATGACGCAGTTTTAAAATTGTATGTCTGCTTCGTTTTTGTCGCTGCAAATGTTTGTTTGTGTAATTTGTGAGACACGGACCAACCATTGAAATTGGGATGTGTTTATGTTGTTACAAAATGTGTTTGTACTTTGTCTCTTCGTCCCTCTTCCTTTTTGAGGACCGCATCCACGAAGCAGACACCTACTTGCAATCATTCCGCTACGCAGATTGCGACTATTGCAAAGTCGGTTGGTTCGGCACCAGCGCGCGGTACCCCGGCACGCGCAATGGTGTGCCGCCTCTCAACTCAGCGGTGGCGAAATATAATTTCCTTCTCGTCGATGCACCCGACTGGCAAGAGGACGGCGACAAGCGTATATGCCGCAAATGTTGCGACGAAGTCGAGGAGGAGCGCAGCAGACTGAGGCAGAGCGGGGCATCCGACGCAGACGTAGTTGCCGTCCGGCCACAGCTCAACACGGACATGAATGACATGGACATCGGAGACACGTACGAGGAGTTAGACGCGCTCACGTTCTTCGAGGAGGAGATTCTGGCGCCCGTGCAGCCCATGGTGCGTGTCTACACGTTGTACGGCACAGGACTGACGGAGATGCGCGGCCACGTCGCGAGCTGGATGCAGTCAGGCCCGCAATTTGTCCGAGAAATCCCTGCGCGCGCCCATGAGTTGAACCTCCTGCTCGTGCGCCGCTTCCCTCGTGATCCGAATCGGAAGCAGCGAGTACCGTTCATCGCCAGCCCAGCTCGCTTGCAGGCGGCGCTTGATCGCATTGAGGGGAAGCTGGACAGCGATGAACACGTGGGTTTGCGCTACCATCGCATTGTTGTCAATAGGGAGAACCTCGTCGATTATGCGGAAGGCCAGGAACCGAAAGGACTGCAGGTTCAGATTGTAGATCAGAGAGAAGACATCGTCTTCGACCAGAGCCTTTTTGAACGGTGGATGGCCTTCGGCACGGACGCTGGGAACCTTTTCCAGGTGTGCGTTATCCTCAAGGACCATTTGCGCACTACGCTCGGTGAGGGCGCGGAGTCGGGGGCCGAAAGTGACGAAAGCGAGCATGAGGCCGCCCCATTACAGGCGGACGGTGACGTCGCTTTCATGCGTCGAGCTTGGCGCCACGTTCGGCGCGAAGTCTTGAAGATGGAGGCTCCGGCCGAAACTTCCGCGCCTCAGGACGAGGAAGCCGCCGCGGCTGTGGATTCAGGCGAGCACGCCGCAAGCACACGAGCTCTCCGAAAGCAAGTGCGTGACGTGCCGTTGGCGCGGTGGCTAGAACAAATTCCTTTGGACATGCATGGTGATGATAAGATCCTCGATGTCCTCCGCGACGAGGTAACGGCGCTCTTCGAGATGGAGGCGATGGAACATCCCGTGGAATCTTCTGGGACGTGGGCGCCTGACGACGTCGAACACAGCAAGACGCAGGAGCAGCTCATAGATGAGTTCTATACTGAGCTTCACGCAAAGCCAAGCGAGGCACACGGCAAGGGAAGCGAGCTTGCCGCCCAGGTAGACTTGAAGCATATGACGCCAGCTGAGCGTGCGTCTCTGGCAAAGTACGGAGCCGCTCGTGCGCGAGGCGCGCCCATTGTCGATCCGCCCCGTGCTGGCGACACGCGTCAGCTGGTGCGCGAGGACACGCCTTATTATATCTCACTTGCGTTCCTCAAGATATTCCAGACAGGCCACGGCGATTATTGGGCATTTGTGCAGCAGCGGCGCGAGCGCGGCTTAGGCGTCAATCTTTGGGATTGGTTCTTGCACGTTGTGCGCCACCGCAGTGGCCGCGCGCAACGCCATCCGCGCTTCTACTATTTCGGCATCAACACAATCTTGCGCAACAGGGCCGTCCGCGGCAAGTCTTACTTTGTGCGACGTAGCTATGGCGCGCAGGCGTACGAGGAGTATACCCAGGAGGCGCTCTTGGCAATGAGCAAGGTTCAGATGACGCGCCTCCTCTGCGCTTACGAGCATAAGATGCCAGGTTCTGCCGCCGAGAAGCTCCAGCAGCGTGGCGACCTGGAAGCTATGCTGAACCAGCTCGAAACAGAAAGCTTTCAAAGAGACAGCGACGAATTGCCAGCCGCGCGCCGCGACTTACAGTCCGCGCTGGCGGCGGCGAGTGCCGACTGGACTGCGCGCCGCGATGAGGGCATTGGTTCCGCGCAGGAGAGCGCGCTGGATGAGGCAAGGGCGTTCGCAGAAGCCGCCCTCAACTCCGAAAGGGCCGCCCAAAGCGGAGGCAGTGGCGATCAGCCTGGTGCTGTGCTCCGCGAGGAGCCGCCCAGCCTCGGCGAGTTAAGAGCTCTCACGTCGAGGTATGCAAAAATGAAGCGGTGCATCGACCAGGGCGGGGAAGTTCCCGTGCATTTCATTACGCTCACGACGGCCATCTACCACTGGGACGATCTAGCTACGCTCCTGCGCGAGTATGAGGCGCGCACAACGGCTCGGCGGGGCGGCAGGAGCGATCCCTTGGAGCCTGGCGAGGAGAAGGTGCACGGTGATAAGCGTCGGGTCCTCCACTACATAGGCATCGTGGCGTGGTACTGCGCGGTGAAGCTTGAGCTGGCCATCGAGTACGTTCTCGAGAGCGACGACCATTTCGGGGTCGTCGAGTGGGGGGCTGGCGGCATCGTGCATCTGCATCTTTTGCGCTGGCTGCGGCATCGCGGTCGCTACGACGAACAGGAGGGAGAGGTGCCAGCTCAACGCAGGCGCAACGACGCCTTGAAGTTGGCGGCACCCCACGTGGACGAAATTACGGAGTGGGACATTGGATGCCCGGAAAAGTTTTCGAACCGACTCTGGGACGAAGACGTCCCACCGCGGCGCAAGGCCGACGAGGAACCATTGGACACAGACGCCGCTTCCGACGGATCGGGATCTGACGCAGCGCCGAGCGGCGGCAGCACGGACCCTGACGAAGCGCATTGGCGCAGCTTCGGCGATGACGAGGATTGGGAGCGCGAGGAGGGCGACGGCCAGGTGACCGTTTTCTTTATGTATTCCTTCTTTCGGAGCCCACTCACTCCCCTTCCCCCATTTCACCCACATGTTATCAGTGTTCGGTGAAGCATGTTTCTAATAAGCGAACTTATTTGTGTTGTATCGTTTTCAACACATGTATGCTTGCAAAACATACCCTTGAACTGCACATTGCTGGTGCTTACCCATGTTTCCAACAAGATTAAATGATCACCAGCGTCAGTGGTTACGGGACGATGCTGGCGCGCCAGTCAAGCGCGCCATGGCCGACGAGGACCTTTGCCACTTGCGCGACCTCGAGAGCCTGTTGCGCGACCCGTCGTGGCATCCCGCCGCCATCCCGATGGCAGCGAAACGTTGCATCGTGACGCGCAATACACGCAAGGTCCGCAGATTGCGGCGCTGGTGGCTTGCGCGTATGACAGGCAAGACCAACCAGCACGATCGGCACGCGGGCGCTCCAGTTGATATACACCCTGTCTACGGAGATGATGCCGCCGCCGACGACGACCCGTGCAGCGCGGCAGGGGCAGATACTGAGGCCATCGCAGGGGCAGAACCCGCCGAAGCCGACAACATCGTGGCTGAAACGCAAGTTTTGTCTTGGAACATCAATGCCGTCATCAGGGCCACGGGCGACTGCGTTTTTTGGTACCTCTGCTTTCGACCGTCCACGTCGCGTGCTTGCAAGAGGTCACGCGCGCAGCGCTAGAATGGCTTAGCGATGCATTGGGTGACGATTTCTACGTGGCCTCGCCGCAGACGCTCCGAGGTCAGGCGTGGCCCCTTGAGGAGCACAGCGTAGCGATCGTGTACGACAAACGCAGGTTCCACTTCTTGGGCTCGCAAGTATGCGTCCTCGATACGAGACAAGAACGATGCGTGTTCCTTTTGCGCCTTCGCTGCCTTCGCTCGGGCACTACGCTGCTCGTGGCCACAACGCACCTCGAATCGGGCGCTTGCGAGCCCGCTGACTTGCGCGCCCAGCAGTTGACGTATACACTGAGGTTGTTGGAAGAGGCTTCGGAAGAAGCCGTACTGCTGGCGGGCGATCTGAATATCAGGGATTGGGAAGCGCGCCACGCAGGCATCGGTGATGATGGCGGCAATAAGTGGTTCGACGCTTGGCACGTCGCTGGCGCAGAGAAGGCGCTAGCTTCCACATGGAAGAACTTGCGGTTTGATCGGATACTGTTCCGTCGCTCGGGGGCATTGGAACCAATCTCTGGCGGTTTCTTTATCTCGGAAGCTTCGGAGAGCGACCACCGTGGCATCCGTATCGTGTTGAATTTGCAGCCGACTGCGAATGCTCAGAGCGGCTCCGTGACCGGCTTGGCGCTGCCTCTTCGACGCGGGGCGCGCGCTCGCTGTGGCCGTCGTGGCGTCGGGCGCCGGCCGACCAAACACGAAGCGTGCGCGAAGATGGAGCAGACCACCGTCCACGACGCTGGAGGACCACAATATTATTGCGGCAAGCATTTCGAGAAGCCGCGGATTCCACCCGGCGACGCCGCTCTCTTGGAGGACGAGCGGCGCCGTAACTTGTGGCGTCTTTTCTTGTCCCGCAACTCGCCGTATTTCAACGCCATTCACCTCCCTATGCTTTTCTTCTTGTGTGCCAACGTCGATGGCCAGGTGGTGACCACGCAGAAAGGAGCCGCGGACTACGTGACCAAGTACATCACGAAATACGGCGCCGGACAATCTGTCAACGCGCGCGTTGCCAGTCTTCTCGATGACATCATTACAAAACTCCCCGCCGAGAAGAAGGCGACAGTCGCCAGTGTCATGTCAAAGGCCTTCATTGCGACGGCGGTGCCTGATACATTGTCTTCGTTGGAGGCTTGGCATGTCTTGCTCGGCTTGAAGCGAACGTCATGCTCTAGAGGCTTTACTGCCCTCAACCTGGACGCGGCGCTGCGCCCTGTCGCTTGTCCAGAAATTGAGAAGGATATGAATCGACAGATACGGAAAAGGGCACGAGCGCCAACCGGCGGCCACGACCGACCCGAGGACAAAGAAGAAGCCACGATATCCGTAATAAAAAAAGATCCCAGTAGAGCATTACGTGAACCGCTTGGACGGCAACGTCGATGGTGCCATCCGTGATTGGCTCCAGGAATGTGATATGGCCGCTTTTCAGGCAGAAGCGGATCGACGTGGCGGCCGCCTCCAGCGTAGGGAGAAACCTAAGATTGTTAAAATAAAGCCTTACCTCAACCTGGACATGGCGGGCCCGAACGCGCCAAAGATGGCACGTATGACCTTACGTGCATACCGTTCCTTCGCGGACGCGCCCGACGACCCCATGAACATCACTGATGATGTGGCAGCGGTGCATCAACTGGAAGAGTTCATCCACAGTACCGGGTGTTCTCGATGGCTGCGTGCCCGCTACGAGCAGCATAACAGGAAACGCGGCCGCAAGCGGCAACGCACATTGCGGGAAGAACGCGCGGCCTCGGGCAGTGAACAGCTTAGTGCTACTGTTATTCCTTCCGCAGAGCCGACGCGCGGCGCAGACGACAACATGGGAGAGAGCGATGCCGACGACGGCAGCTTCTCGCTCAGCACTCGGCAGTTCATTGCGATTCAATTCGACATGCGTTGGTACGACAGTGATCAGACCTGCCTAGAGCAGCCTTTCTCCGTTTCGCACACGCTCCACCGTGCGGATAATCGGCGAATATCGACTGCTTACGTTAAGAACATGATCGAAGCGTTGCGACCAGCCAGTCGGATCCCGCAGAAAAATACTTCGCATGGAGCTCCTGACGCATTGCGTCCTGCAACTGGACCTAGAGCCGTTCACGTCGATGCGGCGTGGAGTTGTCAAGGCGGGCCCATTAAGGAATGGTGTGAACAAAAATATGCAAATCGATGCGCCCATCACAACTTTTTAAATGAATTTGCATCTTGTGTATAACAAAGATGAAAATCAACATATGCGAAATCGAGTTTATACTGCATGCTCTTGCGGCGTCGGTGCGAACATGACATTTTCGAAACATGGTTTTGCTATGCGGCGAACTGCTTCCCCTATGCGGCGAACTGCTTCCCCTATAGGATGATCGTTGTTAAGGCGAGCCTCGCCAACAAAGCTCTGCGTGAGGCCGCGGGTGTATGGCGCACATACCATCCGATGGTGGAGCGCAAAATCCTTCAGAGTGTCGCGGACACTATGCCTTACGCTGTGCTATGGTTGAATCTGAAGCGGGTCGTCTTGAAGGAGTTCGGCTTTGTGGTGGTGGCGGCGCCGTCGAAACGGATTTATTTTGAGGAGCCCAGCGATCGTTCGCGCCTGCCTCCGTCGGCGCACGCCCCAGTGAAGGAAGGCAAGTGGCGCGAGCCCGTCCGTATCTCGGCGCCGTACGCCGTGGGCGCCGCCGACGCTGAGGTGGAGGAGGAGCTACACCGCAGCAAAAGCTACGTCCGTAATGCTGCCTACGAGCAGGCCTTCGGTCGCGGCGCTGTGGCCGAGGAAGAGGTACCGCTTCCAGTAGACGACGAGGCGCTGCAATGTCCCGATACGGTGACGAAGGCTGAGTGGGATGCGATGTGGCCGTACGACGATCTGGTGCGCCTCCAACCGATACACGCGGAGACAGCAGTGGAAGTGATCCTCGAAGGCGACCCTCGCCTGTCGTGGACATTACCCGCGAGGGCAGGAGGCATATCAGAGGTGGACTACGCGGCGCTCTGTCAACAGTCCTTGGGGAGCGACGAGGCGCCACCGCTCGAGGCCCTCGATCCCACGCAGCGCGCCTTTGTTGAGATGGCCGTCCAGTGGAAGGAAGGAGCGCGGCTCAACTTTTTGGCTTTGCTTCTGGGCACCGCGGGTACGGGCAAGACTACAACCTTGAAATGCTTAATCAAGGAGTTGAAGAAGCGAGGCCTGCGGAAGGTCGTCGTCGGCGCCTACACGGGCGTAGCCGCGAGCAACGTGGGCCTAGGAGCTCGCACGCTCACGGATTTGTTTCGTCTCGCCAAGGTCAACGAAACGTCGGGTGAGTTGATCCCGCTCGAAGGCGAGGACCTCGATGCGTTGAAAACGGACCTCGAAGACATGGAGCTCTTGATCATCGACGAGGTCTCCATGGTCAGCAGCGTCCTGGTCCACCAGATCCATTGCCGTTTGCGGGAGTGGCGCTGTGCCTGTGGCGTCGGCGCTCGTGCGAACGAGCCTTTTGGTGGCATCGCCGTCATCCTCGCTGGCGACTTTGGACAGCTGCCACCGGTCGCCGTCGCTGCGAGCCTCTCGCTCCTGAACAGCGACGCCGAGCGGCACGGGCGAGAACAAAAAGCAGCGAACCACGGAAAGCGGCTGTTCCGAGAGTTCGATACCGTGGTGCGTTTGCGGCGCATCCATCGGCAGCCGGGCGCGTCGCAATACAAGGAATCCTTGATAAGGACACGCGACGGCGCCATGACCAAGGACGACCACGAGCTCTGGAAGCAGCACAATCTCACCGACGCAGACGCATGCGCTCTCAGCGAGGAGCAGCGTACTGCATTTAATCGTCTTCCGCACCTCTTCGCGGAGAACGCCGGCGCTGGAGAGCGGAACGGCTTCGAAGTCGGGCAGGCGGCCACGAAAGCGTCAACCTCCATACTCCGCGTGGCGTCGCAAGATACTTCGGGAGCTGCTTCTCAGCAGCCTCAGGACAATTACGGGCAGCTCCGTCGGGTTCTTCACTTGACGCGCGGCGCACCGGTGATGCTCCTGGCAAATTTGCGCACGAGGGCAAACTTAGTGAACGGCGCGATGGGTGCGCTCGTCGCCGTGGAGCTCGCGCCTGGAGCCACGTCTGGCACAGGTGACTTACCCACGTCTGTTGCCGCCACAGACGTCCGCTACGTGATCGTGGATATCCCCAAGTACACGGGGCCAATCTTCTTCGCTGATCATCCGACGTGGGTCGTCGTCCGACCCTTGCCAGTTCGCCACAAGCGGATCAAGAAATGGGAGAGAATCCAATTACCATTGGCGTTGGCGTACGGCATTACGATCCACAAAAGCCAGGGTCTTACTTTCACTGACGGGGTCGTCGTCGACTTTGCGCACCAACCTTCCTACCAACCCGTAGCCAAGATGGGCCTCGCTTTCGTCGCCATGTCCCGTTGTACGGGGTGGATGAAGCAGGCTTTCCGGAACCTTCCAGGTTTCTGGGAATTCCGCAAGGTCTTGGAGGACCCACTCTTTAAGTGGCGAAAAGCGTTCGAGGAGCGCATGGACGCCCTCCATGACGACACCATGGAGAAATATAAAGGCCATGCCTGGACCACCGATAACGACGTTGACGCGCACGTGCAGTGGTCCGAGGCAAAGCTCGGGCGCCAACTCGAAGCGGACGAGCGTGTGGACTTGCGCTCCATGCTTTCCGTGCGCGGGGTTTTGCTAACTCCAGAATACGATGACGAACCCTCACGAGGACTTTCCGGGCTACGCGGTGGCGGTGGCAAAAAGCAACGCCTTGGGATGCGACCGCCCTCCGCAGCGGAGCGTGGTCGGAACTTTGCAGCAGCAGCCGCAGCAGCCACAGCGGTCGACGAAGACAACGGCGAGGCTCCTGCAGATGCACCGACGCAGCCCTTATTCACCGATGACTCCGAGTCCAACGACGAGCTGTCGCTACCCATGGAAGAGGTAATGTCTGGCCCTGTGAGCACGGGTTGGTATTGCGACCTCTTGAGAAAACACTTGGGCAAGGCCGTGGCAGCGCCGCCATGGTATATGCGACCAGAAACGGGCGCGGCGCGGGCGGGCGTGCAGCTTGCCGCCACCTGTGGTCTACACGCCGTGAACCATGGCGTGGGGTCTGCGGCCGTGCTCACGTGGCAAGCTTTTGACGCTCGAGCGCGCCCAGACGAGCGGAAAGCTAGCGGCGATTGGGAATTTAGCGCGCTCATGCGGAACGTGGAAGCCATGGGCGCCACAATGACACCCATCCAAGGCGAGGATCACGAAACTCTTGGAGCTTGGAATCATGCGGCCAGCCGCTTGGCTTTGTGGATGCCAGGGCGCGCGGGGTGCATCTTCCACGTGCCAGGCCATTGGGTTGCGTTGAGGGAGCCGCAGGTGAGCAGCGAGACCTGCGCAGCGTTGCTGTGCGATTCCATGTTTCCAGCTCCATTCGCATTGACGGCCGAGGAAGTCGGGGAGCTCTTCGCGGTGCACTAGAGGGTATCGTAAACAAAAGTAAAAGCGTCCATGATAAGCGCATCCGTGGGAGTTTTAAATCACATTTCATACATAGTGTTATATTTCATATTTGTTACTTTTCCCCAACGGTGATGGCCGCTGGGCACCTGGGCGCTGAACTTGAAGAGGCTGGCGCTTGGAGTGCATACGCGGTAGACCGCAGATATCCGTGAGCCGCGCGCGCAGGCTCATTGCAGTGATCGGTTCCTTGCCGTGATCTGTCGCAGTGAGCGGCCATATTAGATTCCACCAGCGGATCGCCCAGCCGATCCCCCAGCCGATCCCCCAGCCGATCCCCCAGCCGATCGCCCAGTGGATCCCCCAGCGGATCCCCCAGCGGATCCCCCAGCGGATCCCCCAACCGAATGCACATCGTGACCTCTTGTTT
>CAAAAM010000030.1_pt1 | contig 9997 bp, 7 predicted proteins | sample 2275911 | NCBI WGS metagenome assembly CAAAAM01 (sample SAMEA98138668, study PRJEB22522) | marine metagenome | biome: marine biome; feature: marine water body; material: sea ice | place: Arctic Ocean | collected 42258 | depth 0.7 m
GTTGTGAGTATGGTCAGTGGGGCTCAAGTCAATGTGTTGGAATTTTATTTTTATTCCGTTGCATTCCCGTTCTGTAAGCGCGCACGATGGCGATGTCTGCTGGTCTGCGCTTTTCAAGGCGTGAGCATACTTCAGAAGGCACGGACGTCATCGAGCTCGATACAAAAGCAGCGGCACTTGCTGACCATGTTACCCCAGTTAATGTGCAGCGCCAATTCGCTCAGGCTCTGCCAAGCAAGGTTGGTAAAACGAAGGTATTCGATTTAACATCAGTTCCACCACCTTCAAAAGCAGCGGCATCTGCTGACCATGTCACCTCAGTTAATGTGAAGCGTCAATTCGCTCCAGCTCTGCCATGCAAGGTTCGTAAAATTCGGCTCCGCCAATCAGATTTAGAAAAGGCGGATGGAAAAGCGAAGCGAGACGTCGTGAGAGGGAAAACGGCGCGAGTCAAGGCTGCGGCATCGCTACGAAAAAAATCTGCTGTGTGCAAGGCAGCAGCGAAAAATCTAGAGCCGATCCAAAAGCTAAGGCAGCTGAAGCACTACGAAGGAAAAAGAGGAGGGCAAGTGTTGAATTTAAGACAGCTGCAGCAACACAAGTGCATATGCGAACTTCTTCTATTGCATCCAAGTCCGCAACGAAAAAGAGGAGATCAAGTACCGAATTTAAGGCAGCTGTAGCTGAACGTACTTCTTCTGTTGCGCACAAGGCAGCAACGAAAAAGAGGAGGTCAAGTGCTAAAATTAAAGCGGCTGTAGCCGAACGCACTTCTTCTGATGCATACAAGGCAGTAGAGAAAGTGCGGGATCACACTGAAGCAAGGAAAACAGCCAGTCGCGCTTCCAAAAAAAGACCGGTGGAATTGGAAGCCAATGCTTGCCGCAAGAGCCAACGAAGACTGCGCAGCAGAGAGGAAGAGTCCAAATGCCGCATACAATTTGCGCGAGCTAGCCGGCCCGATCAGGTGACAAGCCAAGACGGCACTTGGACGCGGGCAGCGATGAATATCGCGCATGCAGAGGATAACACTGCCCTACCTATTATGCCACCCTCGTTCTGTGCGCTGAATGATGCTGCATCTTTGCGGAAGATAGCAGACATGTACCACTTCCTCGACAAGCTGCAATGGTGTACTTGTGTCGTCTGTTGGAGAGCTTGGTTCAGCGTGCCATTCGATCACGTGTTTCATGATGCGTCGCGGCCAGGCTCTGCCAGCCATTCTCAGAGCGAGGAATCATGGTTTCGTCCAGCTTCGAGTGCTACATTACGAATGTTACAGAGGAAACAAGTGAATCGTTGGGTTATGGAATATGATGCATGCCAAGGAGATGCCGCCCGTCTGTATTTGTGTGAGAACTATGGCGTTGAATCGTCTGAAGATATTATGTCCAAGCTAGCGGATGCGAATGCGGGGCGTGGCATTTGCATCTGTACCTCATGCGCGCCGCATGTAGAAGAGCATACACTCAAACCATGGACTGAAGTGCGTCTTTGTGATTACGCAATTGATCCCGTGAGCATTACAGCTGCTAGAGGCCAGGACCCATTTATCCTTCGGGAGAGGTGGGAGGATAGTGACGCCGACTTGTTAAATGCTGAGAGACCGCATGACGAGAGCAGTGAGCCAGTCTCTGACAGCTCTGCAATCACCTATGTTCTCGGTCACTCGATTCAAGACTTCGCGGAAGGTGTTGCTTCCCTCTCTGACAGTGAGGAAATGGTACTGGCTTTGGTGCATCCTTTGGTGCAAGTCTACACGATACCAAAGACCGGCCAGCTTGCGTACGTAGGTCATGTTTGCAATTTCCGTCAGAAAGTTACATCTTTCTTGTCTTCGTTGCCTACACTGCCCAGCGATATGCCTTTTGTGATGGTGCGTCCCCGAATCTTCAAGAATCAGCGCTCACCTAAAGCCCCTTTCAAAATCGACATTGATAAAGTGCGCAAGGCATTTCAATGGCTGAAGCAGCATAACCCATACTATCACGACGTGGAGTGGATAAGTTCTGCGGAAACCGCTTGGCGCGATGAAGATGTGTTGGTCGGATCTCTGCGCGAGGAAGAATTTGATCTGGAGCACGGCCTGCACGTCGATCGTGCGGTCTTCGTCGAATGGATGCAGCGAGGTGCGAACCACCATGATGTTGGGGAAGGCGGTTTTCCCATCGCAGCACGGGCTTTATCACTTTTCCACGACGAGGCAGACGAGAGCGAACCTGATGAGTGGAACCAGATTCGTGCTCTGGCAGCGACCACGTTCGATAGATCTCCTTTGCGTGCAGCATCTAGCCTGGAGCTTGTCAAGCTTGCAGTAATACTTTATGCCAAGGGAGTGTTGAAACTTGACCTCCCGCAGGATCTAACCATTAACGAAATGGTAGTATTACTCCGTACAATGGACACGCAAGAGTGGCATGAAGACTTGCATCTTTTCTGTTGCGAGTTGCACGTTGTCCAAGAACAGCTACGGCAGGATCAGCCTCTGGAGTCAGCGGGCGGCATAACAGAAGCAGTACCCGATGACGACGTGGGCTTAAGACAGAATGCTTTGGAATCAATGACTAAACATGCTGGAGAAAGATTCGGCGATGGTGGGGTTGAGGATGCGGAGGACGCTCGCGAGCCAGTCACTGACAGCACGCGCGCTCCAGACGCTTCTGAGAAAAACGCATAAATTCAAGTACCCCCGCGTCGCGCCACCGCAGGTAGAGGACGCAGTTGGTCAGGCGGTGCGCGAAGATACACCTGGTTACATTGCGATGGCATTCCCGAAATTATTTCCGCACGGCACAGGCGACTTCCATGAGCTCCGATACAAATTTGCAAAATTACTTAGCTTCGAGGAATGGGGTCGCTTCGTGATGATGTGGCACGATGGTCGATTTATGCGACATTCTCGGTTTAGGTATTGGCTGCTCGACACATCTTTGCGTATGATGACGCCGACGATGAAGCGGACATTCTTCAAAACACGAGAGGCGGCTACTGAATACACATTGGCTGATCTTCAAGACAAAGAAAAGAGGAAGAACCTCGTACAGCAAATGTCATCCGCGACGAGCAAGCTTCCTGGCAGTGTGGGCGAGAGAAGGAAGATGCGTCAGGAGCTAGAGTCCATGGTCAATCAAATTGAAACAGAGACCGCAGACAACGGCGAAAACGGTGGTGCGGGAAGAATTCCAGCTGGTTTTAGTACGATGACATGTGCTGTGTATAAATGGGAGCAACTTCACACAACAATTTTGAAATCGCATCCGCCAGGCTCTGCCAGCGACGTCGATTGTGCTAGCAACCCACATACACAAGAGTATTACACGCGGTGGCGCTCTCTGCCTGAAGGCAGCATCGCCAGGGAAGAGGCCATGAAAAAGGTATTTTACGAATTATCATTACAGAATCCAGGCGTCGTCGCATGGTGCTGTACACTTAAGCTGGAAATGGCTGTTCATCTAGCTAAAGAGATAATTACACAAATGTTGCAATCGGACGTCGTGCCAGGCAGACAGGAGGCAATGACCTGCCTCGAAAGCGCGTTGCAGGAGAAGCTTGGACTGCATGTGTCTGTTTCTGATCTGCCCGACTTGCAATATTATGGCTACGTGGATGACTTCTATGCCACTTTAGAATGGAGTGCTGGTGGCCTCATACATACTCACATTGCGCTCTGGATTGTTGGCTCTCCACGGATCGACAAGGTTGAGGTGCCTATTGAAACCAAGGACGATGTTGTCGAGATCGACGTCACGCCTGCAGATGCCTTCGTGCTCCCACACGAAAAAGCGGCAAGTCTAATGGCCACATTTTGGGATCGAGTTTTCACCGAATTTAATGTGAGTAAACTTGTGCAAGAAGCGTCTGAAGCCACTGAGGATGGACCAGTGGATTTGCGCGCTGGGGTCGGCGTCCGATCAAAACTCGGGAGAAAACAAGAACGTGCATCAAAGACTCCTGAGAGCATTTCATGGCGAACGTATGCACACTGCTTAATCGGAGACCTCAAATTGCCGACCGAGGAGGAGGAACAGGCGTGCTGGGATGAGCTCAAAGACATCCTGGAAGCTCGTGCGAGACCCAACTGGCCGAAGGAAATCTGCACGCCAGGCTCTGCCAGCGTGGAGGCGCGTCGGGCTCTTGCACGGAAAACTTTTGTGGCAGCTTTAGCTGAGTGGGTCAATATGCACGACTTACATGCGCCTTTCCCTATGGGCCCACCTGGGAAAGATCAAGCATGCGCCGCCGTAGACAACGAACACTCAGCACAAGAGCGCTGCTCGTGCAACAAGTTGTATCCTCGAAAATATATCGTGCCAGGACATGAAGAGATTAATGAGGACCCTCGCCGCCGCGATCTCTATCGAGTATGGCTTGGTCGCAATTGTCACTTCCTTAATAATTTCGTGCCTCCATTGTTGCTGGCCACGCTGTCAAACATGGATTTTCAGGCGACTTTGACGAAAGATGCTGTTCTCGAATACATGACGAAGTACATGACGAAGTCGGGACAGGGATCACTTGTAAAGGTAATGGAACACAGCTTTTCGCTCTGCATCGAAAAAGCGCGTGACCAGATGCAAGGCGCTGGCTCAGCGATACTGCGTTGGTTTAACCTTCAGTCCCTGACAGAGGTTAAATCGCAGCTCGAAACCATGCATCTTGTATTCGGAGTGCCACGCTTCTTCTGCAGTCGTGACTTCAGAGATTTGTGGTTGAAGTCTGAAATACGTCAGGTCAAAAGCAAGGAGCAAATTGGTTTGTGCGAGACACAAGACGCTTCGCTGACGTCTCGCTCTGGTGCCGATGTCTACATTACTCGATTTTGGGTGGAAACTTCCACCGCAGACGGCTCTGCTGGATGTGCACCCTGCAAGCAAGCGACCGCTTTGGATAGAAATTGTCGCTGCGGCAGGGAATAATCTTGCACAAAGTGCTTCGCTCTTTGATCACGCTGACGCGGTCGGACAATCGTGGCGTCCTTTCTTGCAACGCATGAGCTGGTGGCAATTCAAACGATATTACAATCGTGTCGGTCCTTCGATAAAGTGCAAAATACGTGCTGATGTTGTGGTGGTGCATCCGGTGGGCAGGTTTACAACAGCGCAAACGGCGGCACAATGGCGCGATGCGTCTTACTGGACGCTTCTTGCACATTGCAACCATGGTGACGGATGCGACACTTTTATGGATGCTGACCATCTAAATACGTTCACGGATACAGACATGGATAATCTTGTTACTTTCTTCGTCGAGGCCACGATGGAAGAACGCGCTCAAAAACAATTGGCGCAATGCCCGCCTCATGTACGGAAAACTATCAGCTCGGCGTTGCTCGCAAGCAGCGACAAGAGGATAGGAATCACTCTCATTCCAAAATGGCATCTACCATTAGCAAGATCACTTATGTGTTCCAAGAGGCTGTTTTGTGGCATAGTAAGATGTACACAGACATGAGTTCTGATGAGCAAGATCTTGCAACAAAGAAGTGGCGAGAAGCTGAGGAGCCAGGCACTGCCAGCTCCAAGGATGCAGTCGAAGCCCATGAGAACAGTTGCGTACTCTCTGAAGAAGACGCTGATATTCAAAACAGGATGAAAGAGTATATGATGAAATCTTTAAAGTGGTCACACAAAGAGTTGCATGATGCACTTGTCAGTGCTGGCATGAGCGCGCCAGAAACACCTTCTATGGTCAAATATCTAGCAGCTTTGCATCATCAGTTTGGTGATGACAAATTAGGTTTTCTGCCTCAGAATTGGCAGAGCCATAGCAAACATCGCATTCAAGAGGTGCTGCGATGTTTGCGTCGAACGGGCTTGAAGCTCGGAGGGAAACTTGGTGACAAGAAAATGTTCTTGCCGAACGCTTAGCACATTGGCTGAACAAAGTTCTTGGTGCAGGTCGCAACGTTCCTTCACAGATAGCGGAGGAGGGTGATGAAGACGCTTCTGACGTAGAAGGCGATGCTGAGGCGAAGCCGCGAAATTATAAAGTCATGCTCGTGGAACATGCAGGAGGTGCTGCCGATGTGCCAGCAGGCGCTATCGTAACGCCCGAGCAAGCTGAAAGTGCGCTTGGGCATGTACAGGCGACCGATCTCGATGCCGATATCTTCGAATCATTGGATGAGGATCAGAAGGAAGAAGAGATGGCATTGATAGGTCGAATCGTGAACCCGCCTTTATCGACTTATGATTGCATTGCTTGGTCGCCAGTTTCTAACAGCGAGTTGGCAAACACAATGGGTTGGCATCCACCCCTCCTGCTGCGGCATTTGACTGTGGCGGATTTCACTTGTACTGGTGCGCAGGTCAGAGCAACATTAGAAGAAAGTTTTATTGCTTTGCGGCAATATTTCGTCGAAGAAATGTGTGCGCCCGATGCTATATTCAAGCTAGCTGCATCCGTTGAATCTCTGGACCCTACGCAGCTGGAAGCTTACAAAACCATTACCGAATGGGCCCAGCAACGATTTAATTGGGAAAAAGCGCTAGACTCTGTCCGCGCACCCGAGCTACAGTTTCTTCTCTTGGGAACTGCGGGGACGGGGAAAACGCACACCGCGAAAACCAGTGTCACACAAGTTCGGCAGTTGTTTCAAGACTTCCATGCGGTCTTGACCGTTGCCTTCTCAGGGGTGGCTGCTGCAAATCTGGGCTCGGGATCTCAAACCATCGACAGCATCTTCCATACGAATTCGCAGGACGCTGCTAAAGACATAGTTGGCGACCAGCTAGATCGACTCGTGCATACATTGCGCGCTGTGAAACTTATTGTGATCGATGAAATTTCGACGGTTGGAGCGTCGCAGTTCTCAATCATTGCGAAAAGATGTCAACAGGTGGGGCGTGTGTTGTGGCGAGAACGCTTTCTTAGAGAGCCGCCGGAAGATCTTGGAACCTTTGGTGGCTTTGGGATACTTCTCATGGGCGACTTTGCGCAGCTGCCTCCTGTACTCAGTAGCACACTCTTAGACGGTGTTGCGCTTCAGGAGAATACAAAGTCGAACCTCCGTTTCCTGGCGCTGACTGGTCGGCGTATGTTCGGCCAGTTTGAGCAAGTGCTTAGGCTCCGGCGCATCCACAGGCATAAGGGAGCTGACCCATACAAAGAATCCACCATGCGCCTTAGGGATGCCGCGATGACGAAAGAAGATCACGAACTCTGGCAAACGCACTCGGTCGACGAGTGTGAATCTATAAATGATGCACCTTGGACTGATGGTGAGGGTTTGTTGAAAGATGCGTTGTACCTGGTGGCTGATAATACACAGGCAGGCCGCATCAATGGACAACGCTTGGCTTCTGCAGCGCCTTCGATACAAGAACCAAGCACTGCTAGTTCTTTGTCAGTCGTAGTCCGATGCGAAGCAAGGCATAACAATGAACGAGGCACATCAAGGAAAGCCGATGCATTTCGCAACATGCGGAAAGCTTTACATCTCTGTGTTGGTGCACGCGTTTTCCTAATACTGAATTCGCTTTGGGGCGTCAGCACTGTCTCTCTTGGGCTTATGAATGGAGCGCGGGGTGTCGTCGTTGCCATACTTTATGCAGCCGCCAACTCACGTCGGACCGACGGCAATGAACTCGCAGGAACAGGATTTCCTTTTAGTCGCACCGTCCCAGGATCTGCTTGGCCTGCGCCACCTCGTGGACTTGATGAGTGTCCTTTGCCCGACTTCGTTGTCGTGCATTTTCCTGATTACGTCGGACGTCAGATCTTCGCAGGCCTGCCAAGAACATGGGTTCCAGTACCTGTCGAGGAGGTCAGGAGCGAGACATCAAAGCAAATTTGCCGTGTAGGCCTTCCGCTGAAACTTGCTTGGTCAATGACGTTCCACAAAGCGCAGGGGATCACAGCACATGAGGGGGCGGTCATCTCTTTCAAAGATACGAAGATGCCGATGCCAGCCGCTAGGCTAGGTCTCGCTTTCGTCGGCTGGACACGTGCCACCGCATGGGCAAAAGTTGCGTTCATTAACCTGCCACCGCTTGATCAATTTCTAGCAATGCGTCTACAGCCTGCATTCAAAGCAAGGTGCAACTTTGAGGAAATGCAGATAAGCTGCATGACGCTTTACTGCTAGGTCGCGGCGTGGACCAGCAGGATCACATCAGAGAACATCAGCTTCATTTTGCTCAGCAGCTACGAGCGAAGGATAATCGTGACCCGAGTGCCTATGAACTTGAGGATGTTGCACATATGCTAACTCAGCGAGGCGTGGCGCCAGTCCCTGATAGCGTCATGAAATGGGCGCATGAGACTATTGGCAGCTCGTCCCGTCTTGGCTTGAGTGCTATAGTGGACACATTCCGTCGTGACCGGAAATACGGAACGCTGGAGATAAAGTCACTACGAAAAAAACGTTCTTAAGAAAAAATCGGTGGGGACCAAGACTGGTCGACGTTGTCGTCTCGTGTCACGATGGAAATATTACGGGGAATGGATTTCACAGATAAAGATATCCAGGAGGCTTTGCAAGCGTGCGGGCCACGTGTGCAAGCATGCGTTGAATTCTGCTTAAGCTCAACGCGCGGCGAATACTTCCAAGCAGACACCGATGAAGAAGCATCGGCATCAGACGCGCTTCGGTCTTTAGGGTATAGCTTGGAAGAATGCACGCGCGCTCTCGAGCTATGTGACTTCAGCTTTACCTCAGCAATAAAATTGCTGTTGTTTGGAAGCGACACGGATCGCACACAGTCATTAGCCAAGACGCATTTCCGAAAGCACTGCCGCAAGGTAGCGAAGAAGTTTGATCCGTCTCTAACCTTCGCCTCGGTCCGTGAGCAGTACGCAAATCGAGCGCTGGCTGACCTTGGCTTCGAGACGCGCGTTGTGGACTTCGGCCTGCACGCAGGTGACACCACGAATGCATGTTTCTGGCTTTGCCTTGCAGCTGGGCTTGCTGCCTCCAATTGGTTTCCGGACAGTGTCGACGGTCAGGCTCTGCCAATCGTTGTGAACACATACTTGACCGAAACGAGGGCAATGGATCTCCATCTCTTGGATAAAGCGGCTGCCAAGTTAATTAAAGCCACTCCGCTCGGAATGCTCGCATCTACCCTGCGCCAACACTTCTGCGCTGGCGCATCGTCGGTATTGATGCGCCCAGATATGATGGTGCGCATTTATCAAGCTTTCGCAGGCCTGCAGGAAGACGGCCCTGACCGTACTCTTGCTATGTACACGCGTTGGGTGAACAGGTTGGCAACCAATGAATTTGCAGACGAACTTGTTCTGGTGGCAGTTGCTATCGAGCTTAAGATTCGCATTCTCTGCATTCCATTTACACCGTCAACTGCCACGAAGCCATGGGTGATTACCATCTACCAGGACACTATCTCGGCCATCGCAGACAATCGCAACGTCTATGTTGGCAACAACGATGTGCATTACATGTGGCTATCACGGTGAAGTTCACTGGCGGATTGTTGTTGCTAAGGTCGAGAAGCGCAAGTAGATCTTGAATTGGTTGCTATGGCCAGTCTCTGACAGCTATAGCGGTCAGCATATCAGGAACGCGTTAGGGCTTTTAATATTAAAACTGTGTATATATGAGTGATGCGACGAAAAAAAACAATAACGAACCGTCGGTGCGTGGCAATTGATTTCTACGACACCTCCCGCCCCCAGCTAGGAATTCAATATGCATTCAATGATACATGGATTTCACTCAGAAGAAAACATGCGCGCATTGTGCGTGTGCATTTGTGTGTGTCATACGTTAAAATCACGCATTGTGTGCAAATTCAAATCCTTTCTTTTCCAATCCTCCTTATCATCCACAGGATGGTCGTATAGGTATATATATATATATATGTTTTTGAAGGTTGCGCCTTATGCCGCCGACCCTTTTTTTGAAGTGGAGCTGCGGTAGCATACGGATCGCTTCGAATCTCGACCATTGTATGCAGGTGCAGTATCGCTTGTCTGAATCTATATATTTGGGGCATGCATGGGTAGATTTTAGCAGATTTGGGGACGATGTTGGGGC
>CAAAAM010000031.1_pt1 | contig 9969 bp, 3 predicted proteins | sample 2275911 | NCBI WGS metagenome assembly CAAAAM01 (sample SAMEA98138668, study PRJEB22522) | marine metagenome | biome: marine biome; feature: marine water body; material: sea ice | place: Arctic Ocean | collected 42258 | depth 0.7 m
AACCTGTAAGGCGATCGGCACCACGATGCAATTGGTGGAGCTCGCTAGTAATGATGAGCTCTGCACTTTTCTGCTCTTGTATCAACCTGTGTTTCATTGCCTGGTGAGGGCTAAGTTCGGTACAAGCCTTTCCCACACAGTTTCGACTAGCCCAGGAGACACTGGTTACTGTTCGGGCATTAAACCGGTCCCACCTCCACTGTACTTTGGCAATGGTGTGGCCTGTGTTGTTCATCATGATTTTATCCGGTCTTTTTTGTGGTAATGTGTGGTTGTTATGTTAGTGAGAGGCATGATAACCTATGTAGATTTTCATATATTTTCAATTCTAAAGTGGGCGCGGACAGCTGTTAGTACCAGATATCTATAGCTACTGCTCCGCACCAATGAAAAGTGTAGTATGACTAATGCAGTGACGTTGTATTTGGCAGATACGCCACGTACACACTATTTTGGCGCCCCAGATATTCTAAGTGGTCATTGATCACTTTTTCTTTGTGTGGTTGTCAAACATCGAAAAACTTCTTATCATGGATGATACATTTTGTTCAAGTTGTCCAGGATGCAGGCATGCATCTGTGCATGCCATAACACCTGGTACATATAGTATTGATCACGGTATGTCGTGGGCCACCTATTTTAGGTGTTGTCACTGTGGCCAGACATGGTTTGTGTGCAACTATGTTGGCTGTACCATCCCGTCCTACAAAAACTATTATGTTACCAGGCAGCAGCTCAAACGACATGCTCGTCATTGGCATGCCCGCAGTAATAATACAGGAACTAGCTCTAATATGCTTCGTAATATTAATGAAGCATCTGTGGGTGATCGTGATGAAGTGATGGAGTATGACATACCTGTGGACCAACAAGATGTTGATGATCCTATTGAGCCCAGTGATCACTCTCTCTTTTGTTTTTCCAATAAAGGCACAGCACAATTCGCGGATTGGTGCATTATTGGCACGGTTATACAGGCCACCAACTGCTTAGTGCAACAGTGTTTGTTTCAGGCACCAGTCAGTTTGTTTATGGACGCTTCTTCTCAGCTCCCATCCCATGCCATTCAACTATTTCTGCATATCTCCCAGATGCTAGTCACTACGGGTCAGAAAAACCACACTGTGCTGTCCCACATTCTTACATTGTTACTGGGATTGCTGCCCTCGCAACAAGACAATTGGCCTACCATGCCCAGCACTATGGCGGGTTTCCAGTCTCACATTTTGAATCCTACCAACAAACACTCATTGGTGTCTCTACTGCCTATTCCAAATGTGTATATGTTGAGTGATGATGCTCATGCCTACTGTTGCCTCCAAGAAATTGTTGCCTTTGTGCTACTTTTGCCGCGGACAGTTGGCGCGGCTCCGGTACCTCTTCGTCTTCAACAGTTGTGCCAGAGTGCTGCCATGGTTCAGTTTAGCCCCTCAACCTGTCTTGTGTCTCTTGGTGTCTTGTTTTGGCTTGATGGGTGGGATCCGAGTGCTTCCTCAAAGAACAACCGATCACCGGTCCACACGGCTTCTGCCACAATTATTTGTGTTGACAACACAACAGGCCAGCCCTTTGATGTGAGGACCTTTCCTATTTCGTGTGGCCCTGGCAAAGCCAACCACAATGCCGTCTTCCAAGCGCTGCAAACCAGCCTCAACACGTTGGCAGATGGTACACATAAATTTTGGTCCAACTATCATGGCAACTGGACTACCGTGCGCTGCAAGGTGCTTGCCTTATTGATGGATCAGCCCGAACGTCGGGGTAGCACCTGCTTACTTGGAGGCAATTCCAAGTTGCATGCGATGTTTGGCATGTCGTGTAACTTTCAGCAATTGGAACTCAGCTTTGCAGCATGTCCCAAGTGTGTGCGTGTGGCCGATCGATACCTGGATGCTGGTCAATTTGATAAATCGATGCACTTTGCTTGTCGCCAGTGTTATGGGTTTTCCTTTACCCGTTTGGTCAAGCTGGGCAAGTACGTAATGCCCATTCATGAGTCATTGTCGGTTGACGCTCCAGGATATACGTTGACTGACAAACCTGGTACACTGTCCTTCGACGTGCTTATGGACGCATGGCAATATGCTTTGAGGAAGTTGGTGTTTGACAAAACATGGTCCATCAAGGAGGTGGAAAGTTATTTGACTTTATTGTGCCTGAACAAGGCAACAATAAATTACTTCACGCTATGCTGTCGGAATTTTATTTTGGTCGAGGCCATGGAGGCGTCTCCAGAGGAATATGGAATTGCTATCGTTGCCTACGTGAATGCTGATCAACAGCACCATCCTGAATTTTACAAACTGCCACCTATCCCACCTTGTTGGAGTATTGGTACCTTAAACCAGCGGGTGGAAACAATTATGCATCTGGCTATGAATACACAGAAAGCAGTGTTTAAACTGGTGTTGAAATGGGCTAGTGACATGGATAACGGAACCCTTCTCCGGTCACGTCTCAAACCACTGATTGCCAGTATTCAGGGTTTGCGCCTGCCTTATGTACCTGCCCGCATGTTCAAGAATGCAAAGTTTGGGGGCTTTGTTGCTGAAAATTACCGTGCCTTAACCATGATATCACCGTGGTTATTTAGGTGCTTACTGGAGAACGAGTTTCAGCCCAAAGTGATTGTGTTACCACCTTCCGATAAACCCCGCTCGAAATGGACCATTAAAGAAAACACAGCATGGTTGAGAGTGCGAGGTATCAAGGTGCCTGCCAACATTCCAGCGGTTGAGCTGACTGACTTGGTAAATAATTACTGTATTGACCCAACGGGACCTCCATCGATTTTAACAAATACCGCACCTACCCCTGAGGACATTCGGCGCCTCCTATCATTGCTCTTTCGGGTGTTTGGTACCCTCTTTGCAACCGACTTGAAAGGGGACATTGCCGGCAATCGGTTTGAGGCTCTTGTGGTCCAATTCCTGGATTGTGTCCAAAGAATTGGTGAGGCATGCCACCCAGACAAAAAACAACCTATTTGGTTGTCAAAATATGGAATGCTGGGCCTTTTGCGCTGCCGGCAACATTTTATCGATTATACCTATTTACATTCATTGTACGAGGGTGGAATTGAAGGGGAGGGTATGGTAAAAGAGCTAAGGCCTTTATGTCCCAATGCCGTGCGTGCGGGCTGGCCTTTGAATTTGATGAATGCCTTCAATCGACAAAACATTTTGTCAAGTTTGACTACTGGGTTTCAGTCAACCAACTCTCCAGAAAAATCATCAACATTTACAAACATTGTCCACGAAGCCAATGCCAAGCGATATAATACTTGGGCAGATGTCACTCATGCACTTCAACACCAGCAGCCAGTGTCAATGGTTGTATTGGGATCAACCAAAGCATGGACGTGCCATGTAATGGTCCATCAATTCCAGAGCAGTTACACTAAACAAATTTGTATCTTACCTAACGAGGCATCGGTGGATGAATCTGGCTTTGTCTATCATACGGTGACAATAGATGACATGGAATGTCCATACAATCCCACCATACCTGTCTGGTCCTTTGGTCTGTTGTTACCCGATCTGTGGACAGAGGAGGTTGGAGTACGGGTATGTATGATTGACAAAGAGTGGCGATTTGTCAACGCTGATCACGATTGGACTTACCTTGGCTAGCCCACCCAGGCGACCTTTGCGGTCGTTAAAAACAATACATTAATAGGATGAATTTCACTTCCACCATATCATGACCCAAACTAACTGTCTAACTACTACTTGTATTTGTTTCGGACTGTAATCCAATCAGCCAAACGTTTTGGTTTGTTGACAAAGACTGTTACATAAAAACATGCATTAATTATCATGTAAACTTCGAGATAATTCTATCCCTTCTTTCCTTTATACTCATGATGCCCGCGAGAACGTTTCTGTTTTTTCCTCTTCTTTTCTTCATTGGGAAGATAAGCTCTCTTTTCCAATTGATATACACGCAAGTGACGCTTGAAACCATAGAGGCCACAACACCAAGTGAAAGCCTCCAACGATTTCTGGAGGACAAAACGACTGGCAGAGTCAAAGATGCATCCATCATAGATGCTGATCACATGATTTTCAGATTTGTCACCAGCCCCCAGTTGAACAACCAAAGGCAATTGATCGTCCAAGTCAAGCACATCCTGACAATTATGTAATTTCCGAAGAAAATATTTTGGGAGGCATACCGTAACATGGTTCACAAACAAGTTCCAACATAAAAAACCGACAGGTAGTTCTTTCTGCAACAACTGATCCGACTTTTCTTCACCAAACATCCAAAATACTGCATTGGCAAATCCACCAATAAGGCAATTGTCTACTTCTCCTTGATAGTAGTAATTCCTACCCCTGGAGTCTCGCAGCCGGATTGGCGGATCATCGGGTCGCGAATCACCGGGCGGTAAAACGAGAAAGCGCTCCCTAGATCCAGAAGTAGCAAGTTCGATAGCCTCTTCCCTCAACTTTTTAGAAAAGTTCAGTTCCACCCAGGGCTTTGGGAGAGATACATATTTTTCACCTTGTAATCCCAACCAACGGGTGACTGCGTCCCCTCCTCTGCGATTCTTGATTTGGGCTCGAATTGCGCGGATTTGAAGATGGTGATCTGGAACTTTCTGAGGAGGTAATGCCACTGGTACCAATTCAAAACCACTTGGATTGCAGGAGGCAACAAATGTCTCATCAAATTTTGGAGTCTTTGACGGTAGGCCATATGGATCCGTGCTATAGGGAACAACATGGCCAGACGGATCCAACAGTCCGAATGATTCCTTTGTTGTGACCACGCGGTGAGTTTTTGGAAGTGGAACCATATATTTGTCCCTCTTCACAACACCCTGTTGATCGTAGCTGTCTTGATCATGTCCTGCCAAACGTCCAGGAAGGGTTAAAACCGGCATACCGTAAGTGAAGGTGTCAATGTACTCGTACAGATCGGGATCAAACTTATCCAAGTATTGCTTCAGCCACTGCCGGAAGACACGAAACGACCTTTCCACCTTTGGAATATCCTTCTTCTTGGTTTGTAGGTAGTCCCCTAACTTAACTTTCGAATTCAGTGGGTAAGACTCGACAAGTGTGACAACCCATTTTTTCGTAGAAGCCGTTGCGTCAACTTGTAATGTTCTGCCACGATCCACCAGGCAACAGAGGTCAACTAATTCTTGATCAGTGTACGGTCTGTCTGGTCGGTGAACCCAGGGAGCTGTTTTTTGACTACCCATCCTGTCAAATGAAAAGTTGGTGCGTAGAGTAATAGCTGCCTGGATAATGTGTTTGAAACTTTGGGGTTCCAAGGGAAAATCGATCGTTGTTGTTTCACTCCTTGCGTTTAATTCCACATCCGATAGAACATGTGATTGGACTGGAGTAATCGCATGAAATTGGGTTACCGCTGGTTCGTCATCACTCTCGATCCACCAATCATCTTCGGTTGTCTCGGTCTCCTTCTCCGCAATAGAGTACATATATTTTGGATTCTTTTTGTCGATTCGTCGATCAATTCTTTCATACTTGTCGATCGTCTTCTGACGTCGAGGAGTCTCGGTAGAGGGGTTGGAGTCGTTGTCCACCTCAATTTGAGATGGGCCTCGTGTTCGCGTATTTTGAGAGGGAACCGTGGGGTCAGGTGGAGGTTTTTGCAATGGAGGACGGCGAGGAATACGCACACGTGAGGATTCATCTGTTGCTGCAGCTTTGGACATAGTCTTTTTGCTCTTTGCGGCTGCCTTGCTCTTCCCCTTCTTTCCTTTACTGGATGCGGGGGCACTGGGTTCCTTCATAGTTCCAAAGCCCGGGTCTTTCTCTCCATCAAGGGGACGTCCAAAGTGATGGTAACACAAGAAACAGGTGAAATCATATGGTCCGTCTGGTTGAGACATATCCGGGTTGGATGAAACACCACAATTCAAGTGGACTGGCTGTATGCATCCTGGACAAATTCGTTCTGATATTTCTGGTAGCCTGTGACGGCATAACCATTTGCTGGCACACGGATCTGACACTGAATCGATATCAACGGGGAGGTCTTTCAGGGGAGTTAACAATTTGTACCGTGCCATGTTTTCTTCAAAATGCGATTGGTAGATGGGAAATATTCCTTGATAAAATTCATCCATTTTCTCATACGTTTCGGGCATTGGGTCGGGAGGTGGCGCCGATAAGATACCAAATGATGTGCCATGTAGGGGCATGATCGGAACAACAGTATATTCTTGTGTCATTGTGTCGACGAGATCGGCGGCACTTATGGTGTCCAAAACCGAAAGTAAATCAGCAGGACTTGGGACTTGGGCTTCCCCGGTGTAAGAGGTCACTTTATCTTCTGAAGTGAAAGCCCTGATGAGACCATACACCGGTGCAAAATAGACAGGACGTGATTGCCGGCTGTACAACAGTTGCAAAGCGATTAGGTCGGTCATCAATGGTGGATACACTTTACCAAGTGTCTGGGTGGTGATTAGGCGGTGTGCAAGTAAGGTGAAATTCTCCTTCCAAGCGCCACGGTTGTCAGCAGTCAGAGGAACGATATGGAACCCACCAAATCCATATTTGGCCCTTTGGGAATCATCGAAAAATTGAAACTCGTCAATTGCCAATTTTGACCAGGCAAGCATTAGGTCATTGATGAACCAGAAATGAGAAAGTCGCTGGTAGAAAGCTGACAGGTTAATCCGGATTTCCATCGACAACTCCTTCCGATCATCTTCATGGTAGAAATCGTGAAAAAAGACGTTGGATTTGCCCTGTAGGTACAACACAGTGGTAATAGCATCAAAGGAATCCATGCCATAATCGCAAGGGTAGACATTGAGGTTGCGGAATAGGGTTCGCCGAACATCATCCTGATAAATTTCTTTACCCATTATCATTTGCTGGCTCAGGACATGACGATCATGAGGAAGATAGGGGTCAATAGGACAGGGTGTGGACATCATATCACGCGGAACCCTGTGTACTGTAAGTGGTGATGCCAAACGCCCCACATTTTTCTTGGTATTCAACAAATTGTAATAGGCCCGATTGGTAAAACCAAGTGTGACATCAGTAATCAGAGGAGTTGGGAGAGCGGATGATAAAAATTGATTGCGCGGTAGGTGGTGAACATTCCATAACGTCGAGGTGTTTTCTGCACCCGTTCTGAACTTTTCTTCAGGGGGGTAAACGTTGTAAATCCAATGCTTCATTGTAAGCAGGCGTTGAAACCTGTCATCAGTATAGTACCCATCATTTGGAGGCTTGTGGGGGTGGACAGGGCAGTCCTTCTTGTAATCAGTGCAATGAAGATCCGCAAGGGTTTCTGCGTGGAGAGTAAATCCAACTTTGACATAGAGGGAGTAGGCAGAATAATATTCGACCCGTGCTTGCAGGTAGAGATGATGTTTCTTTTCAGCGGCGTTTTCATCACAGGGGATGGTGAAGGGTCCTTCCAGTTCTGGTACTGAGGTAGCATTGTATCCAGTGTAGCCAAGCACTTGAATGAGTGATAGCATGAACGTGGCTAATCCCTTGTTTCGGAAGGTGGCGGTATCGGAAAGGATGGCATTGCCGGTATCATCTGCTTGCCTCAGAGGTTCGATGAAGAAGGCTTTACTCAACAAACAAACCTTTGGGTCGCCTCTATCAAGAACACCAAGGTTAAAAATGAACGAGCCATTGCTTTGGTCGTGTGTGTACAGGGACGCAGCAATAATTGTGTGAACAATATCTTGCACATCGGCATCAAATACTAGAGCGGTGATGGCGAGGAAGTGGTGTTTTGGATTGCCAATCAGATTTTTTGTGGTCTTTTCAAATTCGTCCCTTCTCTCTTGGTTGGAAAAGGTAAACAGCCCAGTAAAGAATTTTGTAATGGTGTCAACGTCAAGTCCAAAGGGGACCCTTTCGTTGGTAATCTTCTTGAAAACTACAACCTGGAACGCCAATTCGGGTTCATCTTCGTCGTCACCTGATTGGCTGCCAGCTCGGGACGATCGTTGGGAACGGGGAGACATGTTCATTGTCAGGTTGGCAAGTTGTAGGAGAGAAGGGCTGTCAAAAATGGGAGACAAACTGAGAAGTGAACCAGTCGCAACGCCGGTGGTGGCATATCCAACCTTTAGGAAGTTGGTCATGTTCGACGCAGGACTAATCACAATAGCACGGCCTTTGGACGTTCGCGCCATCACCAGAGAAGAAGTTAAGACTAACCAGATGCACCGTTACAATGATCACAATGCCCTCTATGACGTCTACAGCCGTAACGCAAGCTAACCAGGATAATTAAATCCAAACGGTAACTATTCGTGGCAGGCGAGACGAAGGACAAAGCGAATGCAACGACAACAGGAAAGTAATAAAGACTTGCAATGGATGTTGGCGGGAAGCGGTGGCTGCCGATGAATTAAGATCACCCCAACAACAATAAACCAAATGAAGAAGCCAATGTACTGTCCAAAATTGCCAATACAGTGATCACGATGCCCTCTATGACGTCTACAGCCGTAACGCAAGCTAACCAGGATAATCAAATCCAAACGGTAACTATTCGTGGCAGGCGAGACGAAGGACAAAGCGAATGCACCGACAACCGGAAAGTAATGGGCCCGCCTTTGGTAAAGATGAATATAAATAACAAAATGGAGAGCAAACGAACAACAATAAACCAAAAATTGTTTGATTTTCAGAAGTGGGAGTGCGGTACAGAGGGGGGTCGTTTTCGTGCTAATCAGAGCTTTTTGAAGGAAAATGACCGCAGGTGGGATAAACGAGAAGGGGTAGGATTTGTGGTAAAACATTCCGGGTAAACTACGTACGCTTACATGGGTAGACATTAGTAGGTAGGGTCATTTGGCGAAAATTGTCCGTTGAAAAAGTAAGTTCAAAAGTAGCATAAATGCTAATAATTGAAGCTAATTATTTAGCCAACATTTAAATAGTAACCTAAGATACCATCCGTTGCGGAAGGGACATTCGGGCACAAAGAACAAAAAAAGGGTCATTACAGGATAAAGAACAAAGTAACGGATTCGGTTGTGCGTAAATAACGCACACCGGACAAGGAAGGTCATGGATATGTGCTAAATATGCACCCCATAGCCACAAATATCCGGTGTGCGTACATACTGCACACCGAGTATGTACTATACGCACACCAGGCCCCCCAGGGCTGGTTTTCATTGTGCAGTGTTAAGAGCTGTTGAGCTAGCTTGACTTCCAACCACTTTTCAGTTCAGAACCGATTATTCCTCCTGCATTTATATCTAGATTCAAGTTTGAAGAATCCATCTACAACTCTTTCGATCTAGACGACGACAACCAGCCAGTAGTCATTGTCTGGTACTTTTCCTATAGCAGCAGCTCTTCCCAAAATAATGGATGATGGCGAAAACTGTTTTCATTTATTTATTTTTTCTTGGCGTGATTGTATCTTTCATCGTGTCTTAGCATAATATAGTATAGCATCTACTTTCATCGAGACTCATTCCAAGGACTGCTGGAACGTTAGGTAGTAGGTAGCTTGCGTTGTTATCTATCTTTTAGTTGTTGTTTCAATAGTTTGGTCTTTTGGTAAGCCAAACTCATGGACCACCGCTCGTCTGTATATTTAGCCATTCGGGAAATGGTTCCTGTGTCGAGGGGAATACCAGCCTCTTGGACTTGTGCCAATCTTGGCTTGAGCCGGTTCTCGAGGCTGGAGTTTAGAACACGCGGGTTCTTGGCAATCATTTCGATCGCGGCATTTGATCCGACACAATCCTCGTAAAATTCGATCAAAGGCTCGAGGTTGTCTTCGATACTGAGCCCAAGCAGCAAAGGCATGCGTTGGATAACAGAGCAGAGACTTTTGCAATCCAGCTCGAGTCTCTCTTGAAGCCATGAGAGCTTTGGCTCGAGGTTTTCTTCAATTTCAGGGCTCAACCATGAAGTTAGAGACAGGATGGTCAGCAGGAGCTTTGAATAAGAATGGAAAGAGGAGGGTGCGGAGGTTGTTGGGATG
>CAAAAM010000032.1_pt1 | contig 9802 bp, 10 predicted proteins | sample 2275911 | NCBI WGS metagenome assembly CAAAAM01 (sample SAMEA98138668, study PRJEB22522) | marine metagenome | biome: marine biome; feature: marine water body; material: sea ice | place: Arctic Ocean | collected 42258 | depth 0.7 m
GTTTTAATGATTGTATTCAAGAACACTAGTTACCAGATTATTTGTTCGCTGCCATCATATCTATTTTTAATGCTGGTTGAAAACTCGTTTTAGTTAAAGTAGGCCATTGTTCGGTGAAATATCTGAATAAATCCTTTAATAGCCGGTAATTGCGCAAAAAAAGGCTCGGCTAGTACTAGGAGCCTGTCGGACTTAGGTAATCGTAGCGAGGGAAAGTCATTTTGAGTTAAATTTTTTGATCGAATAAGGCGAATAGTTGTTCTATTCAACGAATTGGATCGAAAAATTTGGCCGAAATGGCCTTTCCGCAGTAGATTTATCCTAAGTCCGGCAGGCTCCTAGGCATTGCCGTTTATTGCATAGAAGACCACCTAATAGTTTGGAAGCAAACGAATAGAGTTCAGACCGCCTTCAATTAACAATTTACCGTTATCCATTTGGCATCAAATATCAAAAAAGAAAGGCCCCCTTAATCGTCAAAGGGAATTACGATGACTCTACCCAGAAAACAACTTATCGCTTGGAACCACACCGTGTTACCCCATTATTTCCCACTGTTGGGCCACAATTGCACGCGGGGTATTAACAACGCCATCTTGTCGAGAGTAAAAGACAATTTTGAGCTCACATTTTTAATGCCCATCGGGAAAAAAGGGCCTTGTTTACCGATAGACAGGCATACCTTTCAGGCCAAGCAAGTTCATAGCTTTAGTTTGTTTTGGACGCCATCAATACCGAGTCTTTAATAATCAGTGGTGTGATGCTGGTAGTTTGGATGGTCTCGAAAATAGTCACTCGCTTGTTGAATGCTACTGAGCATTTGCGTCTTATCTTTGCCTAGCACTCCCTTCAAAACCAAATGGTTGGATACATGATCGCTGCGAAAAATTGTTTTTTCGAGATTCGTCGCTTGAATAAACTGTTTCATTTCAGTGCATAACTCGAGGGTTGATAACTCGGTAAATTGCCCACCATAACCATTAATCACTTTTTCCTGGCCACGCTCAAAGGTCAGCACTAGCGTCGCCAGATAATTTGGCTGCACCAAGTTAACCAGACGCGCAGATTCCATCGCATGCTGTTCACTATAAGTTTTACCGCCAATACCATTAATCACCATGACTGATGATTTAATTCCGGCCTCATGGGCTTTAATCACCGCACTGGCAGTGGAGTCAAACGTTTCGCCTTTATCGATACGGCGTAAAATTTCGTTGTCACCACTTTCGGCGCCGACATAAATTAACTTTAAACCAAGTGCTTCGAGTTCGATCAGGTCATCGACTGATTTATTTTTCAGGTTTGAGGGCAAACAATAAGACGATACGCGTGATACCGAAGGGAGCCAAGTTTGAATCGCCTGCAGAATCGTTTTCAAACGTCGCATCGATAAGACCAACGCATCACCATCGGCAAGGAAGATACGTCGAGGTTGCAGACCTGATTCACCACAACGCTGAATTTCATTGAGCAGCTCGGCTTCATCTCGAAGACGAAATTTCTTTTGCTCATCGGTATACATTTCGCAATAAGTGCATCGGTTCCAGCTACAACCATTAGTCACTTGAAAAATGAGCGAACTGCCTTCACTGGGAGGTCGGAATACGGGCTGAATGTGCTGTACCGGTGGTTGGACGTAGAATGGACTAAGCATGGGAATTCCAATTAGCTTGGTTTCAAGTAATGAGCGTTTGAAACAATACTGGCGCGAAACCAGCATTAAATCAAACCTGGTGCAATGATCACACTGCCCGTTAATCTTTTAGATTAGCTCTTTGCTTCATAGTGAGCGCGAATAAAGTCTGAGTGAAGCAAAGAGTAACTCGGCAACTCTGTAGAACAAATGTTGTTCATGATGATTATTAACCTCACCGACAAACACTACCGGTCGCCCTATTTGAATGACGCATTGTTTCAAAGGTTGATCGAACGGCTCATTGAACAATCGAGCAATGTGTTGCAGCGACAACAGATCATCATCCTCTTTATCGACTTAACCCATTAACTCTTCAGTTCGCCGCCATCCAGCAAAAACGGCTGTGCCAACAACTGACGCCGGTGATCACGCTCAGAAACATCTTCTTAAGCTCAGCTCGACTCACTTCAATCAACAGATAACAGCAGGGCATGCTCGGCATTGTGCTGACTTTCTGGTGATGGGTTCGGTTGTAATAGTTTTGTTAATATCGTTTTACCTTTTACGAGGTGCCTAACTTATTTAATTTTTTTAGATTGTAGGATACGCTTACTAATAGCACAGATTTAATCATAATTTGGTCTATCAAGTCTTTTATTGATTCACTGCTTGGTTCATAGTTTTTATTCATCACAAGTTAGTCTTTAATTGCATATGGCTCGGGAGTATGCAAAATCGGGTCATGCTTTCATGACATGAATCGAATGACCTTAACCGAATTACGCTATATCGTCGCCGTCTCTCAAAAAAATCACTTTGGCTTGGCGTCTCAGGCCTGCTTTGTAAGCCAGCCAACGCTCAGCATTGCGATCAAAAAACTAGAGGGTGAACTCGGTGTTCGCCTATTTGAACGTAGCTCGAAAAACGAAATACGGATCACAGAAATTGGCCAACAAGTGATCGATCAAGCGCATATTGTGCTGCAAGAGACGCGGATTCTAAGCGAAATAGCACAACAGGGTAAAGACCCGTTGTCGGGCACGTTTAAACTCGGTGTTATCTACACGATTGGCCCTTACCTTCTGCCAAGCCTTATCCCAAAGCTAAAAAAACTTGCACCGAATTTGAAATTAATCATTGAAGAAAACTTTACCGTCAACCTCTATCAGTCACTGAAACAGGGCGTATTGGATGCCATCATCATTTCCTACCCCTTTGCAGAACCCGGCATCGAGACTGTGCCTTTGTATGAAGAGCCTTTCGTCGTCGCGTTGCCTCGTGATCACGCTTGGAACAAACGCAAGGAAATTCCACCTGAGGACCTCGCTCAGGAGGATTTGATGTTGCTCGGCGCAGGGCATTGCTTTCGTGACCAGGTGATTAACGCCTGTCCTAACTGTATGATGGGTAATAGCGAAATCACGCGTAGCCTAGAAGGTGGGTCACTTGAAACAATCCGACATATGGTGGCTGCTGGTACGGGTATTACGGTATTACCGCAAACCAGTATTTTGCACAGCTATCATGATGATGAACGGTTGATTGATTTCAAACCATTTAAGGCGCCTGCCCCGAGTCGCACTGTCGCTATTGCCTGGCGCAAGCATTATCCGCGCAAGGAAACGATTGCGACCATACGAGAGACCATTCAAACCAGTCCACTTAACGGTGTTGAAATTCTAAGGTGAAAAGCCAAACTATGAGCAATTCAAACATAAATAACCCGGCTCCCGAACTCAGCCTTCAGCAGGAACACGAACAAGACCTTGAGCTGATTCGGGGCAAATTGATATCCGAGACAGCCACAATGCCCTGGACCGAATTACAGCGTTTCTTCGCTAACGGTAGCACTTTAGTTGTTTCGCCTGAGTTAGATTTAATCGACGTTGCTTTTGCGTTCCAGCGAGATCTTGCTGATCAGGTAAAGCCTTGGCTCGATCAGGCATTGGTAGCACCTGTTAGCACTGACCAGGCCAAAGCGTGGTTTAAACAAGATAGCCTGTTATGGACAGTGGTTGTGAAACCCTGGGTGCTACTTCAACTTCCTAAATGAATATGGGATTGATTCCTTGTCCATTGACTGAACCCTTGATGGTCATTTAATATTGATTTGATGCGACGCTCAACTAAAGACCAAAAGGACCTCTGTAAGATGACTGCTTTACTAAGGTCCTTCTAAGAAACTGAAGGAACCACAAAGAAACTGAATCATGAATAGTATTAAAGACCATATTAGAGAATTAGAAGTTAAGTTGTTACATTCTGATGTCCAGGAAAACCCAGAAATAATCAATGAATTGTTAAGTGATGAGTTTGAAGAAATTGGCAGCATTGGTAAAACTTCATCTAGAGAAGAAGTCGTTTATTGGCTTCGTATGAAGGAAAAAAACAAGCAATGGTCATTAGATGAATTTCGAATTCGCGAGTTAGCGCCAAATTTAATTTTAGCCATTTACCAAGCTAATAGTAAAGGAAGCAACCATAACGCTTCTAAAGGCTCAATTCGAAGTTCAATATGGAAATTGTGCAGTGGTAATTGGAAAATTATTTTTCATCAAGGAACCAAAATTACTTAATAATAAAGCAATAATTTATTATTAACGGCTTAAGTCGAGGAGAAGTACTGACAAGTAAAGACTTTACACCTAATAGACTCGGTTGGAAGTCGACTTCGAGGAAATAGGTATACGGTCTTTTATTTCACAGCGTTTAATTACTGAAAACGTTTACTATTTAGTTGTTGGAAGGTGTCTCAATATATGAAGAAACTTAAAGACGAAAAGGAACTGGTAAAGAAGGCAATTACGGAAGGAATGAAATATGGCGAGGACAGAGGTGTTGTTGAATTTGAAGCAACCGATTCTGCAACTGACAAGGTAGAATATATCTACCGATTACTGGTTCATGATAAATTAATTCAGCCAGTACCGCAGGATCAAATATCCCAGCTGACAATGAAGCATAAACTTGCTATCTGGGCATCAAAGTTGAAGTAAAATTAAAAGACCAAGCTGAACCTAATCAAACAGGAGCTAAGCCTATGGCCGACGCTCTTTAGTTACCACAATAGTCTGTATTTAAGGGCGTGCAAGCACATTGACCGGGAATATTGAAATTTGATTCATCCTTCACACAACTGCTGATTGCTAATGAACATCGAATTTCACAATAGGCACCTTACCTTGGTGCGAGGCTTATAACACTGTAGACAGTAAGCCATAGGCACCCAATAAGCCCGCCTAATAGTGCAGGGTTAATAGTACCTGCCCTAACTTTTAATGTAGAATTGTAATTCTTTAAGCGACCTACAGTCTGAGTCCGACGTGACAAAAAAACCAGAACACACTTTTCGTATCCAGTTTCATAATAACAATCGTATTTATGAACTTTATGCGCACGAAGTCGGCCAAGCACAAATGATGGGGTTTGTCGAAGTTGGCCAAATCATTTTCGGTGAGCATTCAAAAATTCTCATTGACCCCGCCGAAGAAAAGTTAAAAAGTGAGTTTGGCAACGTTAAGTATTCCTATATCCCTCATCACTCTGTCATTCGAATCGACGAAGTTGAGCAAAGCGGTAAAAATAGAATTCTGGATTCAGAAGGCAGTACCATTACAAATTTTCCCGGTGCAAATCTATCACCCATTAAGCGTTAACCAACATAGGGTATGTCTAACAACAGTAATTTTTTATTGCCTTTCCTTGCTCATGCAAGGAAACACCGAAAGGGCAACTGCATTGATGGAGCGGTTCGGCGCCCCGAAAGTAAAGTAATGGATGGAGCAATGACAGACATCCAGAATTTGGGATATGTCGATTTGGCCTCATGGTCTCTACTGCTGGTGCAGATGCAAAAATCGATGACGTCGCAATCGCACAGAAAGTGTATTGTTAGAGATACCCATTAGCACTAATGCAAATATCTGTCATCATTCCTACTTACAATCGACTAGACAGTCTAAAGCGTTCGGTTCATTCAGTGCTGGATCAAGATTGTGCGGTCGATGAGCTGATTGTTGTTGACGATGGATCAACAGATGGTACTTCCCATTATATTCGGTACAACTTCCCTCAAATTAAACTCATTCAACAAACTAACCATGGCGTTAGTGCAGCCCGAAACGTTGGAATTAAGCGGTCCAGTTACGACTGGATTGCACTACTCGATTCCGACGATAGCTGGCACAGGGATAAAATTTCAACCATAAAAGAACACCATGCCCAGCAGCCTGATATTGACTTAATTCACTCTGATGAAATCTGGATTCGTAATCATGTTCGCGTAAATGCAATGAACAAACATCAAAAAACCGGTGGTAATATTTTTTTGCAATGCCTGCCACTGTGTGTGATTTCGCCCTCTGCGGTGGTGTTAAAACGCTTGCTAATTGAGTCAGTCGGTTACTTTGACGAATCGCTACCGGCCTGTGAAGATTATGACCTGTGGCTTAAGATATGTTGCCAGCACCCTGTTCACTATATTAACCAACCATTGATTACAAAGTACGGCGGTCATGAAGACCAGCTTTCAACTCAACACTGGGGCATGGATCGATTTCGTATTCGCTCATTGTGGCGACTAATTAGACAAGACCACTTGTCAGATACCTATCGTTTGGCCGCTAATAAAGTAATGCAAAAAAAGTTAAAGGTGTTATTAAACGGTGCTAAAAAACATAATAATCAAGGGGTGCTCGATGAATTTGGGCCGATGGCTGATGATAGACAAGTCCAGTTGACCACCGAACAGGTTGCAAATACATGTTAATTTGGGTTGCGGCTTTGCACTGTGAGGCCAAGCCTGTGATTGATTTTTTCCATTTGAAAAAATCTCATGATCACCACGCTTTTGATATTTATCAGACAGACAACATGTGTTGTATTGTTAGTGGTATCGGCAAGCTAAACTCAGCTGCTGCGACCGCATGGGTGGCAGCGTTGCATCGACAGTCGCGTTCCATTGCATGGATTAATATTGGCACTGCAGGAAGTGAATCTCATGCAATTGGAAGTGTCTGGTCGATTAACAAGATATCTGATATTGAATCAGGTCATAGTTATTATCCCGTGCCCTTAATTAACAGTCGGTTATCAGGCGGGCATTGCCAGACGCACAATCAACCCGATAATCAATACCACTCACAATCTCTGTCAGATATGGAAGCCAGCGCTTTTTTTGGCACCGCGACTCGATTTAGTAGTGGCGAGCTGATTCACTGTATTAAAGTGGTTAGTGACAATAGCGACACGCCCTGTAGTCGAAATAAAAATGAAGTGAGCCAACTGATTCAGCAAAACATGAAAGCGATTAACGAATTCTCACTGGCGTTGGTTGAGTTGAATCAGCAGATCGCTGATATGGGTATTTTGGAACCCGATTGGCAGCGATTTTTAGCTCTAGCCCACTTCAGTCAAACCCAGAAAACGCAACTTAAAAACTGTTTACGCTTTTTGTTCAGTCAAGGTGATAGTGTCGACTCTCTTATAGCAGTCGTTACTGCTGATACAAAGGCATCTTCCAGTAATAGCCCATCAATCCTGAGCTGTCTTGCACAGCGACGCATTAATTTCAGCCGGAACTTATAAATATGGTTAGCTGCGTCTATGTCGAATCGAGTATCAAAAACCATCAACGGACCCTTAGAATTCTGGCTCGATTCAAAAATACGCCCGTTGTTGAGATAGAACATCATGGCGAAGTGTTCAATCCAAGTGCTCAAAACTTTCGCCTGCAAAAATCGAATCCAGCTTTAATTCTAGCGCATAAGAATAACCGCCATGCACTGCCGACTCCCGATGGTTATGGGCTGGGCGGCAAACACAACTATTATTTTTCGCATATGCTCAACTGCCTGTACGACTGCCGTTATTGCTTTTTGCAAGGCATGTACAAGTCTGCACATCAGGTTATATTCGTCAACTATGAAGACTTCAATGAAGATATTACGCAGATTTGCGAACAACATAACTCAGAGCCCGTCTGGTTTTTTTCGGGTTACGATTGTGACAGCCTAGCTTACGAACCTGTTACCCAGTTTGCAGATTATTTCGTACCTGAGTTCAGCAAAATCGACAACGCCTGGCTAGAATTGCGCACTAAAAGCACGCAAGTTCGACAACTTTTGAAACACGAGCCCTGCGATCGAATCGTCACTGCCTTTAGCTTTACCGAGCAGCATAGCCACGACAAACTCGAACATGGCGTTCCATCTATCGAAAAGCGCATCGATGCGATGAAGTTACTAGTTGATGCTGGCTGGCCAATTGGCCTAAGGTTCGATCCGATTGTTTATCACGATAATTATCAGGCGTCGTTTTCTCACTTACTTGAAACCATCTTTGCAACAATAGATGCTAACCAATTGCACTCGGTTAGCCTAGGCGCCTTTCGTTTACCTAAAAATAACTTTCGCCAGATTAACAAACTTTACCCAGACGAACCGTTATTTGCCCAAAATCTGGCCTTGAACGACGGTATTGTTGGCTACCCGTTGACACTGGAAAATGAAATGATGCGCTATTGTGAACAGCAATTACTTCAACATATTCCGGCTCATTGTTACCATCCCTGTGAATGGCATGAGTAATAAGGGTCTTATGAGTGTCTTATGAAAATTTTGATTTCAGGCGCAAGCTCAGGTATTGGTCTAGCGACCGCACGACAGTTATTAGAGTTGGATCATGAAGTGACGGGCATTAGCCGTCAGTCTAAAACAGCGCAACTCGACCATCCCAATTTCAGTCTATTTCAGCTTGACCTGAATCGACTGGATGATTGTGATCAAAAACTTAATTTATTACTAAAGGAACACTCTTTCGATTGCTTTATTCACTGCGCTGGTTATGGCCATTTCGGGTCTATTGAGCAGTTTTCGGTAGCACAAATTGATCGAGCAATTCGGGTTAACTTAACTAGTGCACTCGTTCTTTGTCGTCTGTTAGTCCCCATGTTCCGCCGTCAAAAACAAGGCAAGCTAATATTCATAGGATCGGAATCTGCCCTTAATGCTGGCAAGAAAGGTGTTCTGTACAGTGCGGCTAAATTCGGCTTGAGAGGCTTTTGCCAAGCACTGCGTGAAGATTGCGCTAAAGACGGCATCGGAGTTAGCCTCGTCAACCCAGGCATGGTTCGCAGCCCTTTTTTTGACGAACAGTCATTTGCACCAGCAAGCCAACCCGAAAACGCTATCGAGACGGAAGATGTCGCCAAACTCATTTGCCAGGTACTGCAAACTAGTGCGAATATTGTAATCGATGAAATTAATTTGTCGCCACGAGTCAAATCCATCGATTTTTCACCTAAGTCACGTTAAACCGATAGAACAGGCAGCACTAATTGCCAAAAAACTTAATTCAATCAAGCAACGAGAAAAAAACCTATTGTCTTGAGATCAATTCCTTGTAAAATCAAATATTAAGAATTAGGGGCCAATGCTGTCTTTAATCAATTCATTGGCGAGTACTTTATTGTCTAAATTAATCCGAGATATTGATAGGTGAAACTGCAACAACTTCGTTTCCTCGATGCCGTCGTGCGTAATAATTTAAATGTGTCAGCGGCAGCTGAGGAACTCTACACTTCCCAGCCCGGTGTCAGCCACCAAATAAAGTTACTAGAAGATGAACTCGACATTCAGATTTTTGAGCGTTCAGGAAAGAAGCTCACCAATATTTCACCCGCCGGTGAAGCCATTTTGGGTCATGTCACCAATCTGTTAAATAACGCTAAAAATATTAAACAGGCGGCACTCGAGTTTAGTAATTCGAACCGCGGCAGCTTAACGATCGCGACTACCCATACTCAGGCACAGTTTATTTTGCCACCTATCTTGCAGCGTTTTTCGGCACTTTATCCTGACATTGAATTACGTGTTCACCAGGGTAATCCAAAATCGATGTGTAAAATGGCGGCTAATAACCAAGTTGATTTTGTGATGGCCTCGGAAACTGTCGATGAACTGGCCGAGCTCGTCACCATTCCCGCTTACAGCTGGAATCGTCATATCGTTGTGCCGAAAGGACATCCACTGACAAAAATGCTCAATATCACGCTGGCTGATCTGGCTTCATTTCCAATTCTAACCTATATGCTAGGTTTGTCAGGCCGATCACAACTCGATAAAACCTTCCAGCAAGCTAACCTTAGCCCTCGCATCGCATTTACAG
>CAAAAM010000033.1_pt1 | contig 9654 bp, 8 predicted proteins | sample 2275911 | NCBI WGS metagenome assembly CAAAAM01 (sample SAMEA98138668, study PRJEB22522) | marine metagenome | biome: marine biome; feature: marine water body; material: sea ice | place: Arctic Ocean | collected 42258 | depth 0.7 m
AGGTAATCGGCGAGGTCGGTGGCGGTGGCATAACCTTGTTTGGCGGCGGCATACATGCTGTCGCGGTTGACCTTGAGGTTGGGTACCATGTCAGCAAATGCACGGAGGCTACCTTGCAGTGTGTCTAGCGTATCAAATAGGGGCTCTTTGTCTTCTTGGTTGTCTTTGTTGTAAGCCAGTGGTTGCGAATTCATGAGCGTTAGTAAGCAGACCAAATGACCATTGACGCGGCCTGTTTTACCGCGCACTAGTTCGGGTACGTCGGGATTTTTCTTTTGCGGCATGATCGAGGAGCCAGTGCAATAACGATCGGGTAGCTGTACGAAGTTAAATTGCGCGGTCGACCAGGTCACCATTTCTTCTGCCATGCGCGACATGTGCGTCATGCAAATAGCCGCAGCGGCACAAAATTCGATTGCGAAGTCGCGGTCACTAACGGCATCTAACGAATTACGGCTGGGTGCATCAAAGCCTAATAATTCGGCGGTGTAGTGGCGATCTAGCGGGTATGAGGTGCCAGCCAGGGCGGCTGAGCCAAGCGGCATGATATTCATGCGGGTTAAACAGTCTTTCAGGCGGCTGTGGTCGCGGTCGAGCATTTCGAACCAGGCCAGCATGTGATGACCAAAGGTAATCGGCTGGGCTACTTGCATGTGGGTGAAACCGGGCAATATGGTGTCGGCTTCGCGTTCCGCCAAGTCTAGTAAACCGGCCTGAAACCCGCGTAGCTGCAATAGGCATTGATTGATTTCAGTGCGCAGGTAAAGCCGAATATCGGTGGCGACCTGGTCGTTACGCGATCGGCCTGTGTGCAGTTTTTTGCCAGCATTACCAATGATTTGGGTGAGACGGGATTCGATATTCATGTGAACATCTTCCAGGCTGACGGACCATTCGAACTCGCCAGTTTTAATTTCTTGCTGAATTTGCGCCATGCCATTTTCGATAGCGGCGTGCTCTTCATCATTCAACAGGCCAATTTTATGCAACATTTTGGCATGGGCGAGTGAGCCTTCAATGTCGACCATGGCCATGCGCTGATCGAAACCAACCGAGGCGGTGAAGGCTTCTACGAAAGCGTCGGTGGGTTCATTAAATCGGCCACCCCACATGCGGGAATCTTGTTTGCTCATAATTAACTTCGTCTGTTAGTAAAAGGACAGCGTTAGCACGACGATCCAGTAATTGCCTATGCTACGTTTTGTTGTATGCTTGCAGTGCAAGAAAAACAAATCAACTCTTTATGCTGAATTCACCGGAAAATAATTCATCACTTATGAGAAAAGGAAATTATCTACCTGATTTTTGTAATGTCGCCGTGTTTTTGCGAGTTTTTCTGGTGATCGAGTTATTTTCGATCACATTTGCGCTAGTCAGTTATGACTATGACAGTGATAACCTCTATGTCCACATCACCCTACTGTCTATTTTCATGCAAATGATAGGATTAACTTCGTCTGTTGTGTTGTGTTTGCTTTATCGCTGGGGCGTTATGCGCAATATTTTGTCGACTGCGCTTATGGTGTTTGGTGTTGGGTTGTTGATCACACTAGCGTTTACACTTTTTAGCGTGCCCATGGCCGACATGATGGGGCTCTCTTTAGGGCGCACAATCGTTACCTTTGACATCATTCGTAACTTAACCATCGCAACTGTTTTGATTGGGCTTGCACTGCACTATTTTCATCCCCAATACCAATCTAGAATAGTGTCCGAAGCTCAGGCACAGACTCGGCTGCAAGCACTGCAAGCGCGTATCAGGCCACATTTTTTATTTAATAGCATGAATATGATCGCTAGCCTAACCCACGACGAGCCCGACTTAGCCGAGCAAGCGATAGTCAACTTGGCGGACTTGTTTCGCGCGAGCTTGGCTGCTGAAGTCAATGTTTCTTTACAGCAAGAGCTCGAATTAACTCGCAGCTACATTCAACTAGAAGCATTGCGTTTGGGCGATAGGCTAACCATTAACTGGACGCTATCCGATGACAACATCCCTTTTTTCTTGCCTGCTCTGACATTACAACCGCTGGTTGAAAACGCTATTTACCACGGTATTGAGCCATTACCCGCAGGCGGCGTTATCGACATTTCGATTAAGATGATCAAAGATAGGTTTAACATCGTTATATCCAATCCGTTACGAGAAGATCGAACCGAGCAACACCGCAAGGGTAGCCAGATAGCAGTCGACAACATTCGTGAACGTTTACAAATTACTTATGGTGATGCTGCCACTATGCGAGAAGTTGAAGAGGATAGTCGTTTTACAATAACGCTTTTATTACCGATGCAAGCTAGCCTATTAGCCAAGGAAGCCTGATGAAATTTTTGATCGTTGATGATGAAAAACTGGCGCGTGATCGACTTAAACGCCTGATCGAAAGCATGCCTAATTTTCAGGTAGTCGCGTCGGCCAGTAATGTAACCGAAGCACTGGCAATGGCGACGTCCACCGAGCCAGACATTGTGCTAATGGACATCCGAATGCCGGGTATGGATGGTATTCAAGCGGCACGCCTTTTATATGAAATGGCAGAGCCTCCCGCCGTGATTTTCACCACCGCTTATTCCGATCACGCATTGGAAGCATTCGAAGCCCATGCCGTTGATTACCTGCTTAAACCAGTCAAAAAAGAACGTTTACAGGCCGCCATCGAAGCCGCGACTAAACCCAATAAGGCACAAGTATTGCAGGCTAACCAACAGCTGGGTGACATGGGACCACGCCAGCATATTTGCGCCCGTGTTCGTGGCAGTTTGGTGCTGGTGCCGATCGACGACATTTACTATTTTAATGCCGATCATAAGTATGTCTCCGTGCGCTATACAGATGGCGAGGTATTAATCGAATCTGCATTGAAGACGCTCGAAATCGAATTTGGTGACCGCTTCTATCGCATCCACCGTAATGCGCTCATTAGCCTGTCTCGTGTCAACGGCTTAAAGGCTGAGAACGATGGCCATTACGTTAGCTTTCAAGGGATCGACAATACCCTCGAAGTGAGCCGGCGACATTTATCTGGTGTGCGAAAGACGATTAAAAACATGTAAGTTTCTTTACAAGCCAGTATCCAGGTATCATTACGTGTTGCGCTCAGTAGTAACAAAAATTTATAATCCGCAAATGAATACATCCCTAACCGAACTACGCATTGCAACTCGCAGTAGCTTGCTTGCCTTGTGGCAGGCTGAAGAAGTATCACGCCGCCTTGGCCTACTGTATCCCGACCTTAAAGTTACGTTGGTAAAAATGGTTTCCAAAGGTGATGTGTTGGTCGATTCGCCGCTGGCTAAAATTGGCGGTAAAGGCTTATTCGTCAAAGAACTAGAGGCAGGGTTGCTCGAAGGCATTGCCGATATTGCGGTTCATTCAATGAAAGATGTACCCGTTGGTTTTCCACCAGGGTTGGAAATTGGAGTCATTATGGAGCGTGAAGATCCGCGGGATGCTTTCGTCTCTAATCAGTTCGACTCGCTGGCTGACATGCCGGCGGGTAGTGTCGTAGGCACGTCTAGCTTACGTCGCCAATGTCAAATCTTGGAAGCCTACCCACAGCTGACGATTAACTGGGTGCGTGGCAACGTCAACACGCGTTTACGCAAGCTTGACGATGGCGAATATGATGCGCTTATCCTCGCCAGTGCGGGTCTCAAACGGCTCGGTTTCGAATCAAGAATTCAAACCGCTATTGAACCCGAAGATTGCTTACCATCGATTGGGCAAGGTGCCGTTGGTATCGAAGTACGCAGCGACGATGATGCCATCAAACAATTGCTAGCACCGCTAGCCGATGCCGACACCACCAACCGCATTACAGCTGAACGCGCTTTAAACCAAAAACTCAATGGCGGTTGTCAAGTCCCCGTTGCGGGATTTGCGTTGCTGGATAACGGTCAGCTCTATCTGCGCGCCCTGGTCGGTGAACCCGACGGCAGCGTAATACTCAGGGCCGAAAAAACGGCGCCTGTTGATCAAGCTGTCAACCTTGGTATTCAAGTTGCCGATGATTTACTGGCACAGGGTGCGGGTAAAATATTGGCAAAATTACACGAATAGCCCACTGATAACGATGACGTTACCAACGCCTTTATCGTCGGCATTGCCTGAGTCAAAGTTACTGAGTCAGCATGTCGTGCTGAATACGCGTCCAGCACATCAACAGGCCGTTCTGAATAAGCGGCTGCAATCGCAGGGTGCGACAATGCTGTGTTTTCCGAGCATTGAGATAGTCGAATGCGACGCCACTGAGTTTCATCTTAATCTTGACCAACATATCGAGCACTTTGATATTGCGCTGTTCGTCAGTCGTAATGCGGTTGAGGGTGCTTTTCGGTTTATGCGAGCGAATCAACTACCGTCCCACCTGGAGTTTGGTGTTATTGGTGAAAGTACCTACCAGGCGTTGGCAACGCAAATTAACCACTTAAACCCGCGTCTCATTCACTGCCCTAGCCATAGTAATGCATTATTCAACAGCGAAGGCTTATTGGCGGCTCCCAAGCTACAACAGGTGGAAGGTAAGAGCAGCATCATTTTCCGTGGTCAGCAGGGTCGTAATTTGCTCGGTGACGAACTCTCGTCGCGCCGGGCCAGTGTGCATTATTGTGAAGTTTATCGTCGCCAGTTACCTCAATATGACGCTGATCATTATCAAAAACTATGTCATCGCAACAACCCAACAATCGTTGTATTTACGAGCACCGAAGGCATGCAAAACACCATGAAAGCAATCGATAGCGTCTCGTATAGTCGACTATTAAAGACGCCATGGCTTTTGATCAGCGAAAGAATGCGTGAATCAGCTGTAAATCTGGGACATAATGGGGACATCATTATTGCTATTAATGCGAGTGACGAAGGCATACAACTGGCAATTACCGAATGGGCAAGCGAGCAAGCAGTCTGGAATTTATGAGCAATAAAAAATCACCGAATAAAGAAAAGTCACCCGCTGTTGATACGACTAAGAGCGATGAAGTCAAAGTTGATCGTGTTAAAGACGACGTCATTGCCCCTGTCAACGAACCTTCAGTCAATGTGACCTCGGCTCAATCTGACAGCAACGATGAAGCCGTAGTGTCGCTTGAAAAGTCAGCAACGCCAGTACCAAGTGACGATCTTGCCAGTCCAATCGATGTGAAAATTTCAACTGAAAAAGTAGCCAATGCTCAGTCAGACAACACCAGACAAGCAGACACGTCAAAACTAAAACGAAGCTTTCCTTTTCTAGGCGTGCTCAATCTACTGTTAATCATCGGACTGACGGTAGCCGCTTTTTACTACTGGCAAATGCAGCAAAAAAACGAATCTGAAAAGCTAGTCTTGTTGCTTGAGCTGCGCTCTCAAATTGACAAAAAAGCGAGCTTAGAACAGGTACAAGCGCAGTTTTTGCCACTGAAATCTGTTATTGGCCGTTCAGAGTCACGCATCGATGATCTGCAACAACAGCAGCAAGCACTACTGGACTCGACCACAAAATTATTCGATCTCTACGGCCGAAGTAAAAACGATTGGCAATTGTCAGAAGTGGCTTACCTGTTGCGTATTGCACAGCATAAACTGGCGCTCGAAAACGATTTTGAAGGCGCCGCATTAACTCTGCAGGCCGCCAGTAACAAGATAGCTACAACTGCTGACCCTGGCTTATTACCGGTTAGAGTATTGATCAGCGAAGAAATCGCCGACTTAAAAACCCGTACTAGACCGGATCTGGTCGGTATGACCTTATTGCTATCGCAGTTAAGCCAGCAGATTGGGACACTCAAGCCTGGTTATCAGTCCGGTATAAAGGTCATCAGCAGCCTGACGACACCTACCGAATTGGCACCAGTTGTACCTGCCGATGCCACCATCGAAGAAAAAGTAACTTCATTTATTACCTCTTTAGTGAAGATTAAACGCAGCACCGATGAGCCAACCAACACTGAAGCGCTCATTATCGACATCGAAGGAATTATTGAAAGTAATTTGAAACTCACGCGTTGGACCGTTCTCGAAAGGGACGACTTTCAATATCGCCAGCTAATGCTTGAGAATATTCGTTTATTCAAACAATATTACGATCTTGATGATGCTGCCAATAGTGACTTTTATGATCAATTGTTGCAGCTTCAAAAATCAGTCATAAAACCAATCAAACCGGCTATTGACGGATCGTTGCAGTTGCTCAATAACATCATAAGCCAGCGCCAGAATGCGCCGGGTACGAATAAGGCCTCGCCAAAGGCACCCGAATCAGACAACGAGGCAGCCGACAATGTTTAAACTTGTGATCGGATTACTCATACTTGTTATTGTTGTACTTAGTGCAGTTTTGTTTGTTAAGGAAGACCCCGGTTTCTTATTAGTTAAATATGGCGATTACTCGATGGAGACCAGTCTGGCGTTTGGTATTATCGCCGTGGCAATCATCGCGCTATTGGTACATTTTATTTTTAAACTCATTGGCGGAATCTGGCATTTACCGCTGTCGGTTAAGCGTCAATCACAGGGTCGTCGATTCACAAAAAGCCAACAGCTACTCAATCAGGGATTAATTGACTTCGCCGAGGGTCGTTTTGCACAGGCTGAAAACAATTTGATCAAGCTGGTTGATTACAGTGAAAACCCCTTATTGCATTATCTAGCTGCCGCAAGAGCTGCACAACAACAGGGTAAGTATGACGCGCGCGATAATTATCTGAAAGCAGCGCATGAAGCAAAGCCTGAAGCCGAAATTGCGATTGGCGTGACACAGGCCGAGCTACAGTTAGCGCACCACCAAAACGAACAGGCACTGGCGACACTAACCCATTTACGCAGCATTGCCCCCAGGCACGATCATTTAATTCAACTGATCGCTAAAGTACATTATCAATTAGAAGATTGGCGTGCGCTAGCAGATTTATTGCCCGATATCCGCAAGAAAAAACTGCTCAGGGATGAAAAATTAAAGGTTATGGAAACGGTGGCTTATAAGGGCTTTCTCGACATGAGTGCCGATGCTGACGACCGGTCCGGTCTTGATTTTGCCTGGGATAAAGTGCCAAAAGCGTTACAGGCCGATGCTGATATCTTGAATCACTGCGTCAGGCTCTATAATAAAGCAAACTGGCAACTTGCGGGTGCAGAGCAACTGATGGTCCGATCACTCGATCGACAATGGCATGACGGATTAATTGAAACCTACGGTCAGCTTAGCGCTAGTGATGTTACCAACCAATTGAAACAAGCCGAGAAATGGTTGTCCGATTACGGTGAAAACGAACATTTGTTGCTCACACTGGGCAGAATCTGCATCCGTGCAAAATTATGGGGCAAGGCTCAGGGTTATCTCGAAGCCAGTATCGGTGTCAACACAATGCCAGCGACCTGTTTCGCGTTAGCTGAATTATTTCGCGAGCACTTGCAGCAGCAAGATAAGTCCACTGACTACTACAAGCAGGGCCTCGAACTAAGCCTTTAAGGGCATTTTTTGGGTACAGGCGGATATTTTGTACTGAAAGCGAGTTAAACCGATGGTCATCTATGACAAAAAAGCAGCTCAAAATATCGAACTCAGTTACCAAACGCCCGAGATAGTTCGTCAACGCATACAAACCATCGAAGCACTTGCATTACGCGCAGGTGAGCAGGTACTCGATGCCGGTTGTGGCACGGGGCTGCTTGTACACGCGATGTCGAGCACGATTGGCTCGCAAGGTCGAATTGTTGGCGTCGACTTGAGTCATGATATGCTTGAGATGGCAAAAAATCGCTGTTCCGAACTGGCTAATATTGAGTTAGAGCAAGGTTCAGTAACTCAGCTTGACTTCGATGATAATAGCTTTGATGCTGCTAGCTGTATTCAAACGCTGTTGTATGTCGATGACGTCGAAACGGCGTTGTCAGAATTGTACCGAGTACTCAAACCGGGCGGGCGCGTTGCCATCATCGAAACCGACTGGCGTGGTGTTGTGCTCAATAGCCCGGATGACGTCACGACTCGAAAAATTCTAGACGCCTGGGATGCTGCCGTCTCTAGCCCTAACCTGCCAGTTAAACTCACCCCCTTACTCAAACAGTTAAATTTCAGTGCGATTAAAACAACGGCAATTCCGATTCTGAATACAAGCTATTCAGACGTTAATTTTTCATCGGGTATGTTGGAATATTTTTCGACCTACGCAGTTAAGAATAAAGTCATTACAAGTGATGACGCTCAACTCTGGATGAAACAAATCCGTGACCTGTCGAAAACAGACAGTTACTTTTTTTGCGTAAATAGATTTTTATTCACAGCCGTTAAGGTTTAAGTCAAGAACGTCTCTAAAAACAATTTTATTTGAGGTAAATACTATGTCCCATCACTATGCAGGTAACTGTCACTGCGGTGCTATAAAATTTTCATATAAAGGTGAAGAAATTAAAAAAGGGCTTCGCTGTACTTGTTCCGTTTGTTCTCGTAAAGGGGCCATCATGTCGGCAGAAGTTATTCCACAACAAGCCCTCAAAATTGAGGCCGATGCAAACGATATTGGCCTTTATCAATTTGATAATAACGTCGCCAAGCATTATTTTTGTAAAACCTGTGGCATATACACTCATAACGAAACATTACGCGCGCCTGGACACATGAGAGTCAACCTAGGGTGCATCGAGGAAGTCGATACCTCTGACTTGGAAATTATGACATTCGACGGTAAAAATTTGTTATAGATTTAGCTCTTATTGTTAAGCGCTAACCGTGCGGAGTGTGAAAAAAATAAAAACAAAATACCCTTTCATTATGGTCCATCAGTTTAGGGCTTTGGCTGTAGGGTAATCCGACATTAAAAATCTAAATATTGATCGTCTGGCGGCGCAGAGTGTTAAATTCGACTCTGCTTACAGCAGCAGGCCGCTATGAACACTGGTTACTGTCAACACTGATGGCACTAATGATGGGAGCACTTTATTTCTCTAACCTACCCAGTTAAACACTGATTTATAGACTAAACAAATAGTACTAACTACGGCTGAGCTCGTTAGCATCTGGATGACTGCAGTACATCCGAGCGACCAATCGGTGATTCTTTCGAAAAATCGTTTCTTTCACCGATAATACTTTATCGATCGTTGCATCAACCTTTGCAGGCAATACAGACTACAGCGGGGGCGGTGTTAGTGCTGGTGCAATAGATACCACTTATCTACTTGGCAACATAGTAACGGTAAATGGTTTATTTATTGGTATTATTAACTCTACGCAAATCGATATGACGAATACCGTCAATACAAATGGAAAGAATTTCGACCTAGTCGCGATTAATGGAGATAAAATTATTTTTGGTGATGCAGAAGGTGCTCTGGATGCTAGTAACAAAGCGAAGCGCCCCACGTAGTTATTCGGCCAAACTTTTACTAAACAATAGCCTGTCGAGTAACGCAATCATCTGGTTATTACTCGGCAGATAGCCATGAACCCCGCCACTGTGCGAGGTTTTTTATGTCGAGTAACGTAGGCCTGATAAGTCACAAGCGCCATCAGGCGTGACCAAGGTACAAATACCACCAAGCCGTCGAAAGAAGAATGCTCTATAAATGGCTATGGATGTTTAAGACTAGGGAATCTTTCAGCCTAACCTCAGATTCAGTTATTTTGAATGGATGCTCAGTAAATTAAGATTGACTGACTATCAGTGGTCTTTTAT